>OLVR01000646.1_pt1 | contig 42854 bp, 33 predicted proteins | sample 1673261 | NCBI WGS metagenome assembly OLVR01 (sample SAMEA3178938, study PRJEB25190) | human gut metagenome | biome: human gut; feature: human-associated habitat; material: faeces | place: Austria | collected 2013 | reverse complement strand
CCCTCCCTGTCAGCGGAAGCGAACAGATCACATTCTGCTCCGCAACCATCAAGCCTCGGCCAGAAAAGGCCGGGGCTTTTCTGGTTCTGGGAGTTAGAAATGTTCCTGTTTCAGCTGGGAAACCGGCTGTTCCAGGCCTTGACGATTGCTGCAAAGTACTTACGCGGTATCACCTGAAAAATGTGACGCTGCCGGATCACATTACAGAATGTTATAAAACCAAAAAAGAAAGCCAATAAAACAATAAGCACCACCAAGTTAAACTTAGTGGTGCTTATTTGCTTTCTGTAGTTCAGACCGTTCCGATCATCCCCGGCGCTTTTTATAACCGGTGTTTCAGTTCTTCTACAATGCTGACGCTGGCTGTGGAGCCGATGCGGGATACGCCCAGCTCGATCATGCGCAAAGCGGTATCCAAAGTGCGGATGCCGCCGGCCGCCTTGATTTTTACCTCGTCGCCGACGCATTTTTTCATCAGCGCCACATCCTCAAAGGTTGCGCCGCCGGTGCCAAAGCCCGTAGACGTCTTTATGAAATCCGGGCGAACCTCCCGCGCGATGGAACACAGTGCACGCTTTTCCTCCTCGGTCAGGTAGCAGTTCTCAAAGATCACCTTCGAGATCGCCCCTGCACTGCGGCATTCTTCTACAATGCCGGCCATCTCATGCTCAATGAAATCGTAGTTTTTCTCTTTCAGCTGCGTAATGTTGATGACATAATCTATTTCATCCGCGCCATTGGCGATCGCATCTACGGCTTCGTATTTCTTGACCTGGGGCGTACTCTGCCCCAAGGGGAAACCAATTGCTGCCCCTACATGGACCGATGTTCCCGCCAACAGGTCCTTGCACAGAGAAACCGGAGCCGGGTTGATGGCCACCATGGCAAAGCCGTACTCACGAGCCTCTGCACAGAGCTTTTCAAAATCCTTGCGCTGCGCATAGGCGCGCAGCTGGGTGTGGTCAAAATAAGCTGCCAGTTCGGCAGGTGTAATAGGATTCATAACAAATCTTTCCTTTCTTTTCGTGTGCGGCAGCAGCCTTTACAAAAACGATGCTGTCTTGCCGGGGTCGATGAAGCCTTCGCCGTAGACCTCGCCGGTTTCTGTCACCATGACCATACAGCCGGGGTCAATGCGGTAAGCCGCCATCCGGATGCGGTACACCTGCGGTCTGGCACAGACGCAGAGCAGCATCTGCCGCTCCGTGCCGGTGTATGTGCCCACTGCTTTGACCATCGTTGAGCCGCGCTCACATTGGCGGGAGATTTCGTCCGCAATTTCCTGCCCCTTGGTAGTGATGATCGTCAGCATTTTGCCGGCATTGCTGCCGTACATGATTTTGTCGATAACCAGCGATGTGACTGCCGTTGTGACAAGACCGTACAAAACGGCATCGACAGAACCAAACACAGGCCACCCCAACAGGATGACCACAAGGTCTATCGCACCGGTCACAACACCGACCGACAGATGCGGGCGCAGCACCTTGATCGACATCGTCAAAAAATCGGTGCCGCCGCTGGACGATCCCCGCATATACAAAAGCGCCAACGCGCCGCCCCATGTGATACCCGCAAACAGTGCCGCCAGCAGCGGATCGCCGCCGTAGCCGGGCTGGTCTGCAAAGACAACATCCTGAAAAAAGGTACACCACAGCATACTGATGACCGTTTTTCCCAGAAAGGCGCGTCCCACAAAGCGGAAACCAAGCAGAACCAGGGGCACATTCAGCACCAGCGTTGTGATGCCGATGGGGAACCCCCACAGATAGTTGCCCAGCAAGGCCAGACCCGACAGCCCGCCGGGTGCAAAGTCCGCGCCCTTGGCAAAATAGCAGATGCTCAGGGCATACAGAAACCCTGCGACCAGATTATACAGCTGATCCGTTACAAGGGTCTGCGCTTTTTCTTTCATCATAGAACACTGCCCCTTTTTTGGAAAACGAGGAGCTTCTCTTGCAGGAAAGCGCTCCTCGTTTTGTATTTACCCAATCAGTTTTAATTTTTGGAGTGCATGGGCGATGCCGTCATTTTCCACGGTGTCTGTGACCATATCGGCACAGGCGCGCACCTGCGGCAGGGCATTGCCCATTGCCACGCCGATACCGGCCAGCTGCAGCATTTCCAAATCGTTTTCGGCATCTCCAAAGGCAATGGTTTCCTCCGGGGTGATACCGATTGCCGCACACAGGGCACGGATGCCGTTTTCCTTGCCGCCGGATCGGCTCATCAGATCCACCACGGCATCTCCCCAGCGCTTTGTCCGGCAATGGGGCATCAGCCGCAGCAGTTCTTCTTCCTCCTCCTCGTTCACGAAGGGGATGACCTGATATATGCGGCGGGTTTCCAAATCGGAGATGTCACGCACAGCCGGCACGGCGGTGCCGATTTTTGCCTGCTCGACCTCCATGCGGGAGTTCACGCAGTTGGCGTACATCCTGTCTTTTTCAAGAAAAATGCAGCTGCAGTTCTTTTTTTGTAAAAACTGCTTCAAGGCCGACAGGTCCCCGGCAGGAATGGGCGTTTCCCGCACGATCTGCCCCTGCAGCTCGCAGAGCTGACCGTTCATATAAACAGCACCGTCAACTGTGATTCCGGGCAGCATATTTTCTTCCTCGATTTCCAGCGCATGGCGGCCGGTACACAGAAACACCTGCACACCGCTGCGCTGTAAAGCCTGCAACGCAGGGGCTACGCCGGGCGGCATCCGATGCCCGCCCACGGTAATCAGGGTGCCGTCCACATCAAAGAAGGCTGCGCGGATCCTTTTTCCGCCGCACGCCGCCAGCGCAGGCAGCTCGGCAAGGCTGTCGATATGCAGCTGCGCCGCCCGCTGGTCAAACGGGAATCTTTCGTCCCGCAGGGCAGCCACAACGCCGCCCGCCGCCGTACCTGCCTGCACACCGTAGGTGGAGTCCTCCACGATCAGACATTCCTCCGGCTTGCGCCTCAGCTTGTCCATGGTGAAACGGTAAATTTCAGGATCCGGCTTGCTGTGGGTAAATTCGTGACCGCTGACGATACAGTCAAACAACTCCCGGATTTTGCACTGTGTCAGGACCTGCTCAATACATTCCCGGCTGCTGCTGCTTGCAAGAGCCACCTGCAGCCCCATCTGCTTTAATTCATGCAGCAGCGGGCGAACCTCCTTGCGCAGAATGTCCGGGTAATACACCTGGCAGCCGGCGTTCATGGCGTCCATTTCCTGCCGGAACGCGGCATCGTCGGTGCGGCGGCAGAGTTTTGCCATAAAGGGCATATATTCCTGCCCGGAAATGCCCACCAACGGGTACATGCTTTCCAGGGTGATCCACGGGTAGGACGGTTTCAGGTGCGTATACTGATGGTGCAGGTAGACCGGTTCACTGTCGATCAGCACGCCGTCCATATCAAAGATGACTGCCTTGATCGGCTTCATGGCGTTTCTCCCTTCAGATACCGTCCTCATCCTCCTGCGGCTGGGCGGGAACCTCCAGCACAAACTTGCCGATGTTTTCGTGCCCGGTCTGCATAATGTCGGCGGCCAGTGCATCCACATCGGGGCATTCGTCACCGGTGATGTTGCGCATACACAGGTCCATCAGCATACTGCTGTTCAACCCGGAGATCACACGCACCTTGGGGCGGGTCATCGAAAGCCCCGCTGCGCGGTTGTACGGCGTACCGCCGGCAATGTCTGCCAGCACCAGAACAGCCTCGCAGTCTGCATAGCTGTCGATTGCCTCTGCCAGCTGCTTTTCAAACACTTCCACATCCATGCCGTCGGCAAAATCCACGGCCTTTAGTTCCGCATCACTGCCTGCCAGCATTTTTACATTGGCAGCCATACCGGCGGCAAAGCCGCCATGCCCGGTCACAACTACACCTACCATAGCAAACTATACTCCTTTAGCAAGACCGGGCGCACAGACCCGGCTTATTGGTTGACAACTTCAAATTCAAATTTCTGGGTAACGCCGTCCAGATACTCTTTACTGAGGTCGATCGGACGGTCATTTTGGTCCATGACCACGTTTTCGACATACAGCACGGGGGAACCGCGGTGTACGCCGAACAGGTTGGCAAACTCGACGTTGGCGGTCTGCGCCATCAGCACACGGCGCGATTTGATGATCCTCTCGTGGTAGACGGTTTCAAAGACATCGTACAGCGAGCGCTGGGCAAAGTCGTAGGCATCAATACCGGGAAACACAGATTCCGGCACATAGTTTTCCACGAGAACAAAGGGCTTTCCGCTGACATAGCGCATACGCACAAGATGATAGCAGCGGTCCCCGCGTTCCAGCTTGAGCCGTGCAAACAGTTCCGGGGTATAGCTTACCCACTCTGCACGCAGCACCTCGGTACGGTGTTCCAGGTTCAAAACCCCCATCTCGGCGGCAAAGCTCAGCTGCTTGTTCAGGAAGCGGCCGCGGGTATCGGGGCTGCGCACAAAAGTACCGCGGCCCCGCATGCGTTCCACAAAGCCTTCTTCGATCAGCATATTGTAAGCCTGCCGCGCAACGGGGCGTGAAATGCCGAACTGGGCGCACAGCTCCTCCTCCGTCGGCAATTTGGTCCCTGCCGGCAGTTTCCCGCTGGTGATAGCCTCCAGCAATGCCTTACGCAGCTGCTCGTACAGAGGGACTGCGCTGATTTTGTCAAGCTGTATTCCGTTCAGTTCGATCATAATAGGAAATCTCCTTTTTGTTATTCAATGCTGTCCCGGGAGATTTCCGCTTTACAGCCAAAGCCGCCCTGTGCCATACAGTTACGTGCCGAGACCTGCTGCCCGGCAGCCAGTGCTGCCAGAAGCGCCTGCTCCGGCATGGGCTTTGCTTTTTGCCACCCCGCAGTATACAGCGAGCAGAGGAATGCAGCAAGGAAAGAATCTCCTGCCCCCATTGTATCACTTGCCTCTACCATTTGGGTAGTCTTTTCCACAATTTTCCCTTGTACGGACAACATTTGCCCGGCTGCGCCCATTGTAGCCAGCACATGCACCACGCCGCGACGATGCAGCGGCGCGCACAATTCCGCAAAAGCAGCCTTGTCCATCGGCTTGCAGGAAAGCATCGCCAGATCTATGCCGTGGCAAACCTCGTCATAGTAGGCATCGGTGCGGTACTTTTCCTTTTCGCCGAAGTCATAGGCGAACACAGCGGGCAGCGCCTGCACAGCCGCCATCTGTTCGGGCATTTTGGCGTTGCAGCTGCTGACGATCAGATCGGCGGTTTTCAGCTCGTCCAGCTCCCGCGCACCAATCTGCAGCGGGCCGGTCCAGCTTTCCCCGGTGATGACCTCGATAAAGCTGCGCTCCCCGTTGACCACATCATAGCTGCACACCTTGGTGGTACGCCCTTGCAAAACGGGGCAATGGCTGATGTCCACGCCGTTTTCCCGGAGTGCTTTCTCCACAATATGTGCCATATCGTCATCGCCGAGGGAGCCGAGATACTCGGCCTGTGCCCCCAGCCGCGCAGCATGAACTGCAACGTTTACCGCATTGCCGCCGGGGAAGCACTCCTGTGTATTGTGGTAATAGTCTATTACGTTATCCCCTAATGCAATCAGTTTCATACTCAATAGCTCTCTTTTCTGTAATAGCGGCGGATATCCAGAGAATGATCCGTGATGACCTCAATGTTCTTGCTGATGCGCTGCAGAACAGCCGCCATGACAACGGGGCTGAGCAGCGGGCGGAACTCATCGCTGATGCCGGGCAGTGCATACTCCTTCGTGTCAAAGCAGGTCAGCTTTTTGGTATGGCGGGCGGCAAACGCCTTTACGCGCTCGTCCTGTGCACGGGTGGGTCCCTCGGTCAGCAGCAGCGTGGTGCAGACATCGTCCTCCAGCAGCTCCAGTGTGCCGTGGAAGAATTCCGGGCTGGAAACGCTCTTGGTGCGGATCCACTGGCTTTCCTCCAGCACGCACATGCTGTAACTGTACGCAGTGGGCCACAGATCGCCGCTGCCGATCCAGATGTTATACGGCTCCTTGCAGTAATCCTGCGCATATTTCAGGCACTTGGCATCTGCCTGCTTGCGTACCTGTGCCAGCGCAAAGGCAAGGTTCTTCAGCTCATCCGCAAAGCGGGGGTAGGCATCAAAGTTTCCGCTGCGGTACAGGATGCGACCGATCAGGAGGTAGAACACCAGCTCCTGCGGGCGGCCCTCGCCGTAGACGATGGTGTCATCGCAGATGGATTCCAGCGTGGAGTTTTCCTTGCCGACGGCGGCAAACAGGCGCACGCCCTGCTCTTTCAGCCAGTTGGCTGCCTTTACGGTCTCGGCGGTATCGCCGGACTTCGAGGTCAGGAACGCCACGGTCTTATCGGTGATGCGGTTGCAGTCACCGGTCATCAGGTTGGCGGACAGGACGTTTTCGACCGGCAGGCGGGACATGTGGCGGATATAGAAGGCGAACGGATCCAGCATCGCCTGAGAACCGCCGCTGCTGGTGAACAGCAGCAGGTCAAACCCGTTATCCACAATCGAATCCGCGATTGCCTCGATCTTGGCGCGCTGGTCGTAGATCTTGGCGCCGTTGGCAATGATCTGATTTTCGTCAAAGTTTACCATGCTCATGGGTACAATAGCCTCCATTTGTAATTTTGTCATGACAATATGGCTTGCAAAAAATGCGGCTCGCGGGGGAATGCTGAACCGGCGCGAGCCGCCGCAGATAACCTTACATAATGCCCAGGAAGGACAGTACAACCGACAAAGCAATGACCAACAGGATCAGCTTCATGGTGTTGACATTCTTCTTCTTGAACAGCCAGTAGAGCAGGAACACAAAGCCCAGCGGCAGAATGTTGGGCATGATGGAGTCAAAGATGCCCTGCACGGAAACACTGGAAATGACAAGCGTTTCGGGGAAAGCAAAGGATACATAGCTGGGGATCAATCCGCCAACGACCATAACGCCCAGAATACCGGCAGCCTTGCTGATATAAGCGGCGTTATCGCCGATGAACTTGATGGAGTTGACACCGGCATTATAGCCCAGACGCACGAACCAGATGCGGCTGAAGATAGCGGTCAGTGCCCAGAACAGAATGTAGAAGATGGGGCCCAGAACATTGTTCTGCGTTGCCAGAGAGCAGCAGATGGAGGCAATGATGGGCATGGCGGTGTACCACCAGATGGCGTCGCCCAAACCTGCCAGAGGTCCGAACAGACCGGTTTTCAGGCTGTGGATCATTGTGCGATCCTGACCGGCCTCCTCCATGGAGACGATCAGACCCTGCAGGATAGCAGCCATGTGCGGCTCGGTGTTGATGAAGTCGAGGTTGTTTTTCAGCGCGGCGGCCATTTCCTCGTTGTCGTCGCCGTGGATCTTGCGGAAGCACTTGGTCATGCCGTAGCAGAAGCCTACGGCCTGCATACGCTCAAAGCTGAAGCAGCACTGTTCCGCCATAGAACGGACGGCCATTTCGTTGAGGTCTTTTTTGGTAATTTTGTTAGATGCCATCTTCAAAATCTCCTTCCTGGGCGGCAGTTGCAGCGGATGCAGCCGTCAGTTTGGCAGTCTCCATATCGCGGGTGAAATTGACATAGGCGATGCAGCCCGCAATAACAGCAATGGGCAGGATGTTCTGGCAGTTGGTAATGACCATAATGACAAAACCGGCAAGCAGATAGGCTGCGTTTTCCTTCTTGAGCATAACGACCAGCAGCAGGGCAAGACCGACAGCCGGCATCAGACCACCGGCAACTTCAAAGCCGTGGACAAGCCATTCCGGGAAGGCTGCCACAAAAGCGGAAATACCGCTCTGCAATGCGTAGGTGGACAGGAACGCGGCAAGGGCAAACATGGCGGCATACAGGATCCAGCCGGTATACATTACTTTGGCAATGCCTTTTTCGTCACCGGCGGCAGCGCATTTGTCAACCTTCGGCAGGAAGCCAGCGTAGAAGGTGTTGGTGCCGGTGTTGATCCACTGACCGATCAGTGCGAACGGAACGGCAAGACCCAGCGCCGTGTTGACATCGCAGCCGGTGGTGTACGCCAGCACGGTGGTCATCAGACCGGCAAACAGGGGATCCGGCGGCACGGTGCCGCCAACGGTCAGCAGACCCAGGTAGGAAAGCTCCGCAACGGCACCTGCCTGCATGCCGAGGCGTACATCACCGAGGATGATGCCCGTGAAAAACGCTACGACCAGCGGGCGGAACCACATAAAGGTTTCCATGTGTTTGTCAATCGCGCAGATAAAAACGAGCAGCGCAATCAGCAAACCTTGCACGAGTGTGATTTGCATAGATTTTCTCTCCTCTTTATAAAATATATTTTTTGCTCTGCAGACCGCCTGCAGAGCCGGAACCTTGGGTTACTTTTCAAAGTCCAGCTTGTGGTCGCCGGGTGCGATCTGGATGTAGACATCCACACCCTTGGCACGGATGGCGCGAAGGTCGTCCTTATCCTTCTCGTCCATATAAACGTGCACATCGCCGGTCACTTCCTTGCCGGGGCCGACATGCATATTGCCGATGCACAGTTTATCAATGGGTACGCCGCCCTCCACCAGCTTGCGGGCGCTCTGCGGGTTGCGCACGACCAGGAAGATGTGCTGGCTGGCGGATGCCTTGTGAATGACTGCAATGGTCTTGTCCAGCGTAAAGAACCGGATGCCGCAGCCGGAGCTTTTCGCGGTGGCAGTCATCAAGCTTTGCTGCAGCGGGTCGGCAGCGGCCAGATCATCCGCCACAACAATAAGGTTGACACCTTGTAAAGCGGTGGTCCACGCCACACCGACCTGTCCATGCACTAAGCGATTGTCGATTCTTGTCATCAAAATGTCAGGCATAAGTTTTTCCTCCTTGTAAGATGCTGCAAAGATTTTTAGATTTTTTTCTTAATTTTTAGAAATTTTTTCTAAAATCTTTGTGCTATTGTAATGACAATATACCAAAGTTGTGGTATAATGTCAATAGAGTTCGGGGACTTCCCGAAGATTTTAACGTTTTACACAAAGTGAACGTTAAAAAATTAGACAAAATGTGAAGGAGACTGCTTTATGGAACACAAAAAGACTATGCTGGACTACATTGCCGACTGCCCGGAGTTTATCCGCAACAATGTCGCCGACAGCGCCGCGCTGACAAAGCCCCTTGTGGATGAGTATGTAAGCGGCGGCTACAAGAACATCTGGATCGTTGCGTGCGGTTCTTCCTCCAACGGTTCGCTCTGCGCGCGGCAGTTTATCCGCCGCCACCTGAAGTGCGAGGTCAAGATCGTCACCCCGTTTCATTTTGTATCCAGCGAGAATGATTTCAGCGAGACCGATATGGTCGTTGTCGTCAGCCAAAGCGGCTACAGCCTGAACGCGCTGGACGCCATCAAGGTCATTGAGGCAAAGGGCCGCCGCTGCATCGGCCTGACTGGCGATGTCAACAGCGATCTGGGCAAGGTGTGCGATGTTGTCGCCAACTACGGTGTCGGGCGCGAAACAGTCGCTTATGTCACCCGCGGTGTCACCACGCTGGCACTTTTCTTTATGCTGTTTGCCGTGGAGGCTTCTGTCCGTCTGGGCATCAAGACCGCTGCCGAGGGCGAGGCTGTCAAGCAGCAGCTGCTGAAAGCCGCCGACATCAACGCCGCCGTACAGGCACAGACCCCTTCCTTTATTAAAGAGCACTACCGTCAGCTGTCCGGCATGACCAACGCCTATGTCTGCGGCGTGGGTGCCAACCTCGGCACCGCAAGCGAGGGCGCACTGAAATTCGGCGAGACCGTCAGCATCCCCACCGCTGCCTATGAGGTCGAGGAGTACATCCACGGCCCCAACATCCAGATGACCCCCCGCTACAGCGTATTTCTGATTGACGGCGGCGAGGGCACGGAGCGCATCCACCGCATCTTTGAGGGTACCAAAATCGTGACGGATAACGCCTTCCTGCTGACGCGCTGCGCCGATTACAAAGACGAGCACAATGTTATGTATGTGCCTATGGATGTGCCGGAGGAAATCACCCCGCTGTGCTGGCTGCCCTTCTTCCAGATGACGGCCTGCCGCCTGACGGATGATCTGGACCGCTGGAACAAGCATCCGCTGCAGCGCGCGATGGAGAAGTTCGTTTCCTCCAAGAGCGCCAACTATGTCAACAGCCCCTTCAGTGAAGACACGCCGGGCCGCGCGTAAGAGCGATGGCGTGGATATCTGCTGTATTTTTCTGTCTGGGTGCTGCGGACACCTTGTTGGGTGATCGGCTGGGGTTAGGCAGCGCCTTCCGGCAGGGCTTTGCCGCTGTTGTGGATCTGCTGCTGCTTATGACCGGCTTTATGGCGCTGGCACCGTGGCTGGGGACCCATCTGGCCCCGGTTATCACGCCGGTGTTTTCCGCCGTGGGCTGTGACCCTTCTCTGTTTGCCTCGCTGTTTTTGAGCTGCGATGCAGGCGGTGCCGTGCTGGCCGCACAAATCGCACAGGAACCGGCTGCCGGGCTGTACAACGGTTTGATCGTGGCGGCCTTTCTCGGTTCCACGATCAACGGTACGATTCCGCTGGCGCTGGGTCAGCTGACAGGCACCAAACGAGCCGCCGCCGTTCGCGGATTGTTTCTCGGCTTTCTGGTCCTGCCGGTGGGCTGCCTGCTCACCGGGGCGCTGTGCGGCATCCCCCTGTCAGTTCTGCTGCACAACACCTGGCCTGTACTGGCAGTAGCAGCCCTGTTGCTGCTGCTTTTCAAATCCGGCAGCAGTGCGATCGGTCCGATCTTCAACGGCATCTCTCTGGCCGTGCGCGGTCTGACCCTGTTCGGCTTCTGCATCTCCGTTTTGCAGGAAACGACCGGTATTGTGCTGCTGGAGGGGTTGACCCCCTTGGCGGAAATCTACCCGGTCATATGCAGTATCGGTGCGTTTCTTGCCGGGATCCTGCCGTTTTTCGCCTTTGTGCAGCGTCTGTTGACCGCACCGCTGGCCAAGCTGGCCGCACGGCTGCAGCTGGAGCCTGCCTCCATCACCGGTCTGGTCGTGACCTCCGCCAACTGCATCCCCACATTGCTGAGCCTTGATACGTTGGAGGAACGCGGCATCACACTGAACACGGCCTATGCCGTGGTAGCTGCTTACAGCGTCGGCGATTTTCTGGCATTTACCCTGCAATTCAGCCCTGCACACGCACTGCCGATGATGGCAGGCCGCCTTTTAAGCGGCTTGCTGGCAGTAGTGCTCTGCCTGAAAACAACACCCAAAACCACCTGAATCAACACCCCCAACGAGCAGCTAAAGCCCGTTGGGGGTGTTGGTGTTTTCCTATATCGTTCCATGGCAGCACCAATGACAAAGGGACCGCCTTGGCGGTCCCTTTGTCGGAGGATATATCCTGTCAGCGGCACGCACGTCAACAAAGCGAGGCGATGCCTTAGAAAATTTCCTGCTTTACTGTCAGATGCCCGGTTTTGATTGGGCCTTTATTTTTTGGCTGACTTTTGCGGGTGGTCAGACGAAATCCTCCCGCATGGGGGTGAAGATGTCCAGCAGGACGCCGGGCTCCAGGGCCTCGCAGCCGTGGATGATGCCGTCGGTTTTCAGCATCGTGTCCCCGGCGGTCACTTCGCGCACTTCGTCGCCGATGGTAAAGCGGAAACGGCCCGACACGACATAGGTGATCTGGGTGTGGGGATGGCTGTGCAGCGCACCCACTGCGCCTTTTTCAAAGGTGTTTTCCACGCACATCAGGCCTTTGTTATAGGCCAGCACGCGGCGGGTCACGCCGGGGCCTGCAGGCTCGGGCAGGGTCTCGGCATGGGGGACCCATACGGTATTTTCATGCTTTTTCTCCATGGATACTTCGCTCCTTTATTTTGCGGTGTGCTGCTTTTCGGCGGGCAGCTTTTCCTGCACGAATTTCCCTTTCGCGCGTTGCACTTTCCCCCATCATAGCACGGTGCGTGGCAGGGTGCAAGCGTATTTCGGCAAAAGCTTTGACCGGTCTTGCCAAGATTTCGCCAAGGCGATGCAATAAAATCATGAAAATTTCACCGGAAAGGAGCGCCCCGCATGAACTTTTTCCAACGGCATATGACCCTGAAGGAACGTATCGTCCTGTTTTTGGGGGCGTTCTTCACGGCGCTGCTCTTCTGCCGGAACGCCGCCGAAAACAGTGTGACCGGCTGGCTGGTGACCTATTTTAAGGACAGTGGCATCCTGACCGCTGCGAGGTTGGGCGGCCGGTATGGCCGCCGATATCCTGCCTTACGCCGGGATGCTGGCGCTGACCGGGTTGCTCTGCCTGCGGGATAAGCACTGACATAAGGAAAAATCATTAAAACTCCCCATTTTTGACCCGGTGTCCCCGGGCTTGAAAATGAGGAGTTCTTTTGCAATCTTTTGAATTGTTACTGAAAAATTTATATAATGATGGTGGATGTGTTCAAAATTTTACCTTACATATACTCCATCGGGGTGACTTCGCCGTAGATGGCGGTGCTCATGCGGTCGTGCAGCAGCCGCATGAAATCTTGCTGCGGGCCGGGCTTTGGCTCGCCCTTGAACAGTGCAAAAACGTGGTGCTGGGTCGCCTTGCCGCCCGGCATGATAAACAGCGGCCGCTCCTTCGTCTTGACAAAGGTTGAGTAGGCGGCATTCTGGAAGGTCAGCCCCATGCCGCTCACGGCCATGCGGTAGGCGGTCATGCCGCTGGCCAAAAACAGCGTGCGCTTGGGCTGGAAATTGTAGGTTGAGCACATCCACTGGGTCTGGCGGTTCATGCGGCCTTTGACGCTGGGGCAGATGAACAGATCGTCCGCCAGCCAGTCGGCGTCGATATCCAGCGGCGCTTCCGGGCTGCAGGCGGCGTCCCTGTAGGCGGCCATCCGTGGGTTTTCGCAGCTGGTGATGAACATATACTGCTCGGATGGCAGCCGCAGATAGTGCAACGAGGAATGGTAGGCGTAGCTCTCGACGATGGCGATGTCCAGCACACCGTTGAGCACCTTGTCCAACATATTGATGTCGCGGTCCTCAAAGATGGTCAGCCGCATATCAGGGTAGAGGCGGTTCAGCTCCGGCATGACAGAGGAAAGCCAGATGCTGCCGCGGTTGCGCCCGATGCCGATGTTGATCCGCAGTTCCGGATCATGGGAGGAAAAATCCGAAAGCTCCTGGTGCAGCCGGTCCTGCATGACACAAATCTTTTCCAGCTCGGACAGGTAGTAGGCCCCGGCCTTGGTGATGCGGATGGGCGTGGTGGAGCGGTCAAACAGACGTGCGCCCAGTTCCTCCTCGGTGCGGTTCAAAAACGCCGTCAGGGCAGGCTGGGAGATAAACAGACGCGCTGCCGCGCGGGTAATACTCTGCTCCTCGGCCAGGGTAGTTAAGTAGTTCAAACGGTCAGATAAGGTATTTTTCACCAAAAAAGCCCCCAAAAGTTTGTGGAATGACAATATGGTAACATAAAAAAATGACGTTGTAAAGAGAATCAAGAAAATCCATAACATTGACATTATGGGGCAATATCTGCTTTGGTATTGGAACTTCGCAAAAAAGGCTGATATGATAAAAGCACAAAATAAATCGGCCAAGCAGAACAACTTCTGTGAATAGTGTGGAGGAGGTTCTAATCCATATGAAACAGGTATTGATTGAAGAGCCGTTCAAGGTTCGTGTACGCCAGGACGCAGAGGTTCCCACCCCCAAGGTAGGTGAGGCCCTGCTGCAGGTTATGTATTGCGGTATCTGCGGCGCTGACCTGGCAAGCTACACCGGAAACCAGCCGTTCACCACCTACCCCCGTGTGCCGGGCCATGAGTTCAGCGCCCGCATCGTGGATATCCCCGAAAATGACAAGGGCCTCAAGCCCGGTGATATCGTCACCTGCAACCCCTACTTCAACTGCGGCAAGTGCTACTCCTGCCGTCGCGGTTTCGTAAACTGCTGTACGGACAACCAAACGATGGGCGTCCAGCGCGACGGCTCCTTCCAGGAGTACATCACGATGCCGGTTCAGCGTATCTTCTCCGGCAAAGGTCTGACCGCACGCCAGCTGGCGCTGGTAGAGCCGTTCTGCATCGGCCACCACGGCATCACCCGCGGTAATGTGCAAAAGGGCGATAAAGTCCTCATCGTCGGCGCAGGTCCTATCGGTATGTTTGCGATGCTCAGCGCCAAGGCCATCGGCGCCGAGGTCTACATGACCGACCTGCTGGACGGCCGCCTGGAAAAAGCGACCCAGATGGGCGCGGACGGCGTGGCCAACGGCAAGGACCCCGAGGCATTGAAGAACCTGAACCAGAAGGTCACGAACGGTGACGGTTTCGACGTCTGCGTGGAGTGCTGCGGCGCACCCGAAACCTTCCTGACCTGCATCGACCAGGCCGCCTTCGCCGGCAAGATCATCCTGATCGGCAACGGCAAGCGCGAGACGACCTTTGTACATTCTATCTTATTGAAAAAGGAACTGAACGTTTTCGGCAGCCGCAACGCTTACAGCTCTGACTTTGAGCAGGTCATTGACATCCTGGCAAGCGGCAAGGTCGATGTGGAGGCACTGGTCAGCGCCGAATACCCGCTGGACCAGGCGGGCGAGGCCTTTGAGGCCCTGCGCCACAACAGCGGCAACCTGATGAAGGTTGTGCTGAAAGCGGCTGAATAACACTAAGGAGAAAGCCATGAGCAAAAACAACGGAGCAGAATTGCAGTTGAGCAAAAAAGGTTCAATGATGCATTATCGGCGCTTGGCAACACCGTACCTGCTGCTGGCACCCATGCTGGCGTTTGTAATGTGCTTTATGATCTGGCCCATCATCAACGTGTTTATGATGAGTACAGAGTCCTATAAGGTCACGAAACCCAACGACCGCCACTTTATCGGCCTGGAAAACTTTGTGACCGTCTTCACCAAAGACCAGATCTTCTTAAAAACGCTGGGCAACACCGCCGTCTACGTGATTCTAAGCGTCGTGTTCCAGACCGTGCTGGGTTTCTGGCTGGCATGGCTGCTGACCCGCAAGTTCAAGGGCCGCGGCGTTATCCGTGCACTGGCTCTGGTGCCCTGGGCCGTTGCCGGTTTGATGGTCGGTATCATCTGGAACCTGATGCTGGGCCAGACCTACGGCGTCATCAATGACTTGCTGCGCCGCGCGGGCATCATTGAAATGAACATTTCCTGGTTCTCCAACGGCAGCAGCGCCATGCTCGCGGCCGTCATTGCCAACATCTGGCGCGGCATCCCCTTCTTCACCATCAGCTATATGTCGGCGCTGTCCGGTATCTCCGATGATCTGTACGAGTCCGCCAAGATCGACGGTGCCAACTCGGCGGTCACGTTGTTCCGCATTACGCTGCCGATGATTAAAGACACCATCATCTTTACCACGCTGCTGCGTGCGATTTGGACCTTCAACGCTGTTGACCTGATCGTTTCCCTGACGGACGGCGGCCCGAACCGCGGCACCACCACGCTGGCGCTGTACATTATGAATACCTTCACCGGCAGCTATGATTACGGCTACGCCTCGGCGCTGGCAGTTATCTCCACGCTGATCATGATGGTCGTTGCGTTCGTCTACATCCGATTTGGCAAAATGGGCCAGACTGACAACTAAGGAGGCAAACCCATGACAAAACGTGAAGCAAAAGATCTGGGTTGGCGCTGCCTGACTTTGTATCTGCCGCTGATCCTCTTCCTGATCGGGACGCTGTTCCCCTTCTACTGGATCGTCAACACCTCTCTGAAAGACAGCGTTGAGGTTTTGAGCCTGCCCATCAAATACTGGCCCGACAATCCCACGCTGAGCAACTACTTCTACCTGTTTGAGAAGATGGGCTTTGGCAACAACGTTGCCAACACCGCCTTCGTCGCCGCACTGACCACGATTCTGGTCACGCTGCTGAGCCTGCTCTCCGGTTACGCGATGAGCCGCTACCGCTTCTACGGCAAAACCTTCATCTACGTGCTGATGCTGGCGACCCAAATGCTGCCTGCCGTCGTCCTGATGATCCCCCTGTTCCAGACGATGGTCAAGCTGCACCTCATCAACAGCCTGTGGAGCCTGGTGCTGATCTGCACCTGCACGAACCTTCCCTTCTGTATGTTCATGATGATGGGTTATTACAGCTCAGTCCCTCGTGAACTGGAAGAGGCCGCCCAAGTGGACGGCTGCACCCTGCTGGGGGCGGTGTTCCGCGTCCTGATCCCGGTCATGCTGCCCAGCATCGTTGCCACCGGTGCATACGCATTCATCAATGCGTGGAACGTTTACGTCTACGCCACCGCGTTCATCACCGATAAAGCCAAGTACACCCTGCCCCTGGCGCTGAACGTCTTCCAGGGCGAATACGGCACCGACTACGGCAAGCTCGCCGCCGGATGCGTCATCGCACTGATCCCCGTTGTTGTAATTTTTGCCTTCATCCAGAAGCACCTCTCCGGCGGCGCGACCTCCGGTGCGGTCAAGGGATAAGGCGTAGAATTAGATTTCATTTATAGGAGGAAAACACAAATGAAAGCAACCCGTACCACCGCTGCGGTCCTGAGCGCTGCCATGGCCGCTACCCTGCTGGCCGGCTGCGGCGGAAGCTCCGCCACCAGCACCGCCGCCTCGACCTCGACCGAGAGCACTGCCGAAAGCACCTCTACCGCTGCGGCTGCCCCCACCGGCGAGAAACAGACCCTGGAGTATTGGTATCACTCCGCTGACCCTGTGACCGACGCTTATTTTGAGGATTATTTCGACAAAATCAACGCCGAGCAGGACCAGTACGAGATCAAGTACACCAGCTTCTCCTTCGCCGACTTCCAGGAGAAGTTCCAGATGGCTGTCTCCACCGATACGATGCCCGACGTCGTCAGCCTGGGCTTCTCCAACGTGGCGACCTTCACCGCACAGGATTCCCTGCTGCCGCTGGATGATTACCTCGACCAGATCGAGACCCTCGACAAGATCGACAGCAGCATGGTAGACAGTATGCGCAACATCGGCGGCGGCACGCTGTACGGCATCCCCTATGCATACAACCAGGAGGTCGCCTGGTACAATACCGCCAAGTTCAAGGAGAAGGGCATCGATGCTCCGCCCGCTACCCAGAAGGAGTTCCTGGAGGACTGCGAGAAGTATGCTGACCCCGCAAACTCCTCTTACTTCTACTCTCTGCGCGGCGTGCGCCCTTACGACAGCCTGGTTGCCTGGCTGTGGACCTACACCGACGGCCTGGGCTATGACGGCTCCTGGTTCGACGAGAACGGCAAGTGCATCCTGGGCGACGCCAAGTTCGCCGAAGCCCTGGACACCTACGCCAACCTCTACAAGAACAACGAAGTCTCCGGCGACTCCATCAACAACAACTTCTCCCAGATCGTTGCAGAGTTTGGTTCCGGCGTCTCCATGTACATCATCCACAACTCTTCTTCCGAGTCTACCCACCTGACCAACTTGGGTGAGGGCAACTTCGCAGCCGCCCGCGTGCTGGCCAACGATGAGGGCCACTACTTCGCCTCCGGTCTGCAGCCCAACGTCTATTGCATCACCAACCAGGGTGACGACCACGACTACTCCGGTGCTGTTTGGCTGATGAACGTGCTGCTGGACGCCGAGTGCGAGGGCGGCATGTGCCAGGCTATCGGCCGTGTGCCCTGCAACAAGGACGTTGAAGAGCAGGATTGGTACAAGAATGACCCCGAGATGATGCTGTACGCCAGCTACCTGGAGGACGAAAACTACAAGCAGATCCAGAACCCGTACTGGCTGACTGAGTTCTCCACCTTCATCTCCGACGATATGACCGCTGACTTCCAGGCCGTTCTGATGGGCAACATGACCGCTCAGGATTGCGTCTCCGGTTGGGCTGCCAAGATCGACGAGTATCAGGCTGCCTACGAAGCACAGGCATAATTGAACATCAGCCGCAAGTAAAGGAGCATGAAAAAGCCTTTATTTGCGGCTTTTTTAGAGAAAATCAATAGGGAGGTTGCCATGGCAGATACCGTTATTTTATTCCAGGATGATTTCCAGTCTTTCCCGATCGGTCCGCTGCCCTTTGACCGCGAACATTCCGCAATGGGTGAGTATCATTACAGCCCGCTGCCAGGGTACCGAGGGCAGTGGTATGACCCCATCGCAAACTGCAACTATCGCGGCCCCAGCTGGCTCGTCACCGCCACCGACGGCGTACACTACATGGAGCAGACCCGCGTGCGCAATCCGCTGACCCACGGCGTCTGCCCGGTGCTGGCTACCGGCGAGGAGCGCTGGCAGGACTACACCTTCACTGTCACACTGCGCACCCTTTGCAGCAACGAGGAAGCCGGTGTGCTGTTCCGCTACCAGACGTCGCTGATGCACTACGCCTTCTTTATGAATGACAACAAGGTGCAGTTCTGGCGCATCGAGAAAAAAGAGCGCACGATGCTGGCCGAGGCCCCCTACGAGTACAACTGCGACCAGTACTACACGATGCGCGTGACCTGTAAGGGCAATACCTTCACCGGATCCATCAACGGCGAAAAGCTGCTGACTGTGCAGGACGACCGCTACACCTACGGCAAGGTGGCGCTGGCGGCCTTTATGCCCACCCAGTACACGAACGTGCTCATCACCACCACGCCGGAGGAGGCCGCCCGCATCGTCGAGTGCGAGGATGCCGAGCAGGCCCGCCTGGCCGAAAAGCGCAGCCACTACCCCCGCCCCAAGCTGTACAAGGTCATCGACCTCAAGGACTTCGGAGCGTCGCGGCAGATTCGCTTCGGCCATCTGATGGGCGGCGACGACTGGTACTTCGTCATGGCACAGCACCAGAAGCGCGTGTTCAAGGAGCGCTACTGCAACATCAGCTGCCTGACAGCCGTCAATGTCGAGACCGGCGAGGTGCTGTGGCAGGTGGGTGAGCCTTCGACCCTGGCGGTGAACCAGGACACGACCTGCGACCTGCCGTTCCAAATCTACGATATCAACAATGATGGCTACGACGAGGTCATTTTTGCCCGAGATTTCAAGGTCATGATCCTGGACGGCCGCACCGGTAAGCTGCTGCGCAGCATGGATACGCCCTACAACGACGACCCGGCGGATGAGATTCTGGGCATCGAGTTCCAGAAGCACGCATTTGACCGGCTGAACGTTGATGCTATCCGCATTGTGAACGTCTCCGGCAAGGAGCATGCCAGCGATATCCTCATCAAGGACCGTTACGCCCGCCTGTGGGTGTACGACGAGAACTTCAACCTGCTGTGGAAGTTCACCCACAACAACACCGGCCACTTCCCCTATGCCTACGACTTCAACGGCGACGGCAAGGATGAAATTTTCAGCTGCTACAACATGATCAGCAGCGACGGCAAATTGCAGTGGGAGCTGCCCATCGACACCGATCACACGGATGAAATCGTCATTGGCAAGTTTGACCCTGATATCGATGAGGAGCTGCTGGCTATTGTCTCCGGCTGGGAGGGTTTCATGATCGTGGACAAGCACGGTCACATCCTGGCCCGGGATATCAACGGCCACGGCCAGCGCATCAGCGTAGCCAACTACTGCCCGAATATGCGCGGTCTGCAGATTGCCACCACCACCTACTGGGAAAACCAGGGCATCATCTACCTGTACGACTGCAAGGGCCATGAGATTTGGCACATGGAGCCTTCCTCCAACGGTAATGTTGTGGCGCCTGTCAACTGGAAGGGCGACGGTACCGAGCTGATTTTGCTCAACGGCAACGTCAAGTACGGCGGCATGCTGGACGGTGACGGCGACCGGGTCGTGCTCTTCCCCGACGACGGCCACCCCGACCAGTGCGCCGAGGTGCTGAACCTGACCGGCGACCCGCGGGATGAAATCATCCTGTGGGATGCCCACAAGATGTACATTTATACCCAGGACCGCCCCGCACCCGATGGGCCGGTCTATCACCCGGAAAAATACCCCGAGTACAGTGCCTCCAACTACCGGGGCGAGTTCTCCTTTGCGCACTGGGACAAGGCCGGGGATTGATATTACTTCTACTTAGGAGCCTACTATGTTATACGAACGATACCTGCGGGCCTACGCAGAGCAATTCCGCAAGACAGACCGGAATATGTGGAACTACGAGGATGGCTGCGTGCTGATCGGCCTGCGTGCGCTGTACCAGGCGACCGGTGATGCGTTTTACTTTGATGTGCTGAACAGCTTTATGGAGCGATACATCGAGCCGGACGGTACCATTCGCCGCTATGTGGCCGAGGAATACAACCTGGACTACATCCCGGCGGGCTGCGCGCTGTATACCCTGTATGACGAGACCGGCGAGTCGCGCTACCGCAAGGCTATTGAAACGCTGGAAGAACAGCTGCGCCACCAGTCGCGCACCCCCTGCGGCAGTTTCTGGCACAAGGGCATCTACCCCAACCAGGTCTGGCTCGATGGTCTGTACATGGGTCTGCCGTTCCATGCGGCTTACGCCCTGCGGTTTGGCGATGCGGCCACGCTGGATGACATCATGCTGCAATTCCGCAACGCACGCAAGTATCTCTACAACGAAAAGACGGGCCTGTACTACCACGCCTGGAACGAGACAAAGGACGTGTTCTGGGCTGACCCAAAGACCGGCCTGTCCCAAAATTTCTGGACACGGGCCATCGGCTGGTATTTGATGGCGATGGCGGATATCTACGCCATGCTGCCCGACAGCCGCGCCGACCTGCAAAAGGAGCTGGCCGCCCTCTGGAAAGAGGCCATCGACGGCATGTTGCGCTGGCAGGAGCCGGACAGCGGCCTGTTCTACCAGCTGCCTGCCCTGCCCGATGTGAAGGGAAACTACCTGGAGACCAGCGGTTCCCTGATGGTGGCGTACAGCCTGCTGAAGGGCGCGCGCCTAGGCGTGCTGGCCGAGCCGAAATACCGTGCGGCAGGGGAGAAGATTTTGGTCGGCATCGAGCTGCGGCAGTTCACCGTCCACGACGGTAAGGTCGAGCTGCACGGCATCTGCAAGGGTGCGGGCTTGGGCCCGGCGGGCAACCTGCGCCGAAACGGCACCGTGGAATACTACCTGTCCGAGGATGTGGTCCACGACGAGCAGAAGGGCGTCGGCGTCTGCATGATGGCCTACGCCGAGTATCTGCAGGCCAAACAGGCCGGTGCGCTGACCGACGACTTCCCCAAAGTGGAGATTTTCAACAAGGGGTACGACCCCATCATGCCCGGCGACCCGGCGTTTATCGCCTTTGAGAAGAACCGCGTGGGCAAAACAGGGTGAGCTGTATGCAGTTTTCCATAGCAAAGCCGGAGGAAGTTGGCGTGTCCAGTGCGGCCCTCAGCCAAACGCTTGATTATCTGGCTCAGCGTCGGGTGGCGCTGCACAGCCTGCTGGTCATGCGGCATGACGCGCTGATCTGCGAAGGGTACGCGGCACCATTCACAAAAGATACGCTGCATCGTATGTACAGCGAGACGAAAAGCCTTGTGTCGCTGGCTGTCGGCGTTATGTGCGCCAAAGGGTATCTCGATTTGGACGACCATATCGTGGATCACTTTGCCGAAAAGCTCCCCCTGGGCGGCCCTAGCCCCGAGCTGGCACGGCTGACCATCCGGGATATGCTGCGCATGGCAACGCCGTACAACGGCACGACCTACAAACGGCGGCCAACTCAGGATTGGGTGGGGTCGTTCTTCACCGCGCGGACCGACCACGAGCCGGGCAGTTTCTTCTGCTATGATACCAGCAGCAGCCATACGTTGTGCGCCCTGGTGGAAAAGCGGATGGGCCGCCCCCTACTGGATGTGCTGCGCCGTGAGGCACTGGATGCCATCGGCTTTTCAGAGCAAAGCTATTGCATCCGGGATCCCATGGGCATAAGCCAGGGCGGGTCCGGCCTGATGGCTACCCCCCGGGATATGCTGGCGCTGCTCCGCCTTGTTGCGCAGGGTGGGCAGTGGGATGGCCAACAGCTTTTACCCCAAGACTATTTGCAGGCTGCCACGGCCTGGCAAATCGACAATGCCGAGAACGGCGGCAGCGGCGGCTGGGATTTTGCCCAAGGCTACGGCTACCAGTTCTGGCGGCTGACCCATAACGCATGGTCTATGTATGGTATGGGCGGCCAGCTGGCCATCTGCCTGCCGGATCAGGATATGCTCCTTGTGACGACGGCCGATACCCAGCCCCTGGCGGGCGGTGTGCAGACGATTCTGGATGCCTTCTGGAACTGCCTGCTGCCCGGCGTGGCCGATGCTGCGCTGCCCGCAAACCCTGCGGCTTATGCCGAACTGACGAAAAAGTTATCCACCATGCAGCTGCCAATTGTGGAAAACCTGGTGGCCCCCGACACCGAGCTTTGCTGTGCGACGGTGCAGATGGGCCTCAACGCTCCCGGCCTGACGGCCCTGCAGCTGCAAGAAAACGCACTGGTGCTGCACTACGGCGGCAAGACCTGCACGCTGCCTTTCCGGACGGGGGCATTGGTGCAAAGCCATCTGTGGGACGACCCCGCGCTGCCCTGTGTTATCGCCGCCGGCTGGCGTGCTCCGGACTCCCTCCTTTTCCGGGTGCATCTGCTGGGCGAGCGACTGGGCAGCCTGAGTTTGCAGCTAAAGCTGCGCCCCGGCGGTGCGACCCTGGCTCTGTGCAGCCATGAGGAACACCCCGACCCCGATTTCAGCGGCACTGCGGAAGGTGTAACCGCAGTGTGAACCCAAGCGGGCCGCCTGCTGCCATGCGCAGCGGGCGGCTCGCGTTATTTTTACAGGCACGGCCCTTGCAAAGTGCGGCGGAATGTGTTATGCTATTTTTGTACAAAAGGGGAGCTTGCGTCAAGCGGGCTGAGAGTGGGCTGTATCGCCCTGACCCGTAACCTGATTTGGATAATGCCAACGTAGGGAGATACGCGCACGACCACTCTTTGTGAGTTTTTATGCGGATATGTCTTTGCAGGCGTATCCGCATTTTACTTGCAAGGAGTGTTTTTTGTATGCTGGGTACCTGTATTGAAAATGTACGGAAGAACGTGCCATTGGTGCATAACATCACGAATTATGTCACCGTCAATGATGTGGCGAACATCCTGCTGGCCTGCGGCGGCAGCCCCATCATGTCCGACGAGCCGGAGGATGTCGAGGATATCACCACCATCTGCGGCGGGCTGAACATCAACATCGGCACGCTGAACCAGCGCAGCATCGCGGGGATGTTCCGCGCCGGGGCCAAGGCCAACGCCCTGGGCCATGTCGTGCTGCTGGATCCCGTCGGCGCGGGCGCGTCGGCACTGCGCACCAACACGGCCGTGGAGCTGATGGAAAAGGTCAAGTTCACCGTTATCCGCGGGAATATTTCCGAGATCAAGACGCTGGCGCTGGGCAGCGGCACGACCAAGGGCGTGGACGCCGACGTGGCCGACGCTGTGACCGATGCAAACCTGGACAATGCCGTTGCATTTGTCAAAGATTTCGCCGCCAAGAGCGGGGCCATCGTTGCTGTGACCGGGGCAATCGACCTGGTCAGCGACGGCAAGACCTGCTATGTCATCCGCAATGGCCGCCCCGAGATGGGCAAGATCACCGGCACGGGCTGCCAGCTCTCCGGCATGATGACGGCTTTCGTCGTCGCCAACCCCGACAACCGGCTTGAGGCCGCCGCCGCTGCCGTCTGCGCCATGGGCCTGGCGGGCGAGATCGGCTGGAGCCGTATGCAGGACGGCGACGGAAACTCCACCTACCGCAACCGCATTATCGACGCCATCTACAACATGGACGGCGCAACGCTGGACGGGGGCGCAAAGTATGAACTGCGATAAAAAGGACCTGCTGCTCTACGCTGTCACCGACCGCCATTGGCTGGACGGCCGCAGGCTCATCGACGTTGTGCGCGAGAGCCTGGACGGCGGCGTGACGATGGTGCAGCTGCGGGAAAAAACACTGGAAGAGGAAAAATTTCTTGAAGAAGCGAAGGAATTGCAGGCGCTTTGCCGCGAACGCGGTGTGCCGTTCCTTGTGAATGACAACGTGAAAATTGCCCGCGAGATGAACGCCGACGGCGTCCACGTTGGCCAGAGCGATATGGAGGCACTGGACGTCCGCGCCATTCTCGGCCCCGACAAGATCCTCGGCGTGTCGGCGCAGACTGTTGAACAGGCCGTCCTGGCCGAAAAGCACGGCGCGGACTACCTTGGCGTCGGCGCGGTGTTCCCGACCGGCTCCAAGGACGATGCCGACGACGTGAGCTACGACACGCTGAAAGCCATCTGCCAAGCCGTCTCCATCCCGGTCGTTGCCATCGGCGGTATTACACAGCAGAACGTTGAAAAGCTGGCGGGCAGCGGCATCTGCGGCGTGGCGGTCATCAGCGCCATCTACGCGGCCAAAAACATCGGGCAGGCATCGAAGGATCTGAAAGCCGCCACGGAGAAAATGCTGCATGACTAAGGGCGCAATTTTTGATTTGGACGGCGTGCTGCTCGACTCCATGGGCATCTGGAACGACCTGGGTGCGCGGTATCTGCGCAGCCGGGGCCTGATGCCCGAGCCAGGCCTCAACGAGATTTTGTTCTCGATGAGCATGGAGCAGGGCGCGGAATACCTGCACGCCCATTACCCGCTGGCCCAGTCCGCCGCCGAAATTGAAGCGGGCATTGAGACGATGCTGCGCGATTTTTACTACAACGAGGTTCCCGCCAAACCCGGCGCGGCGGCGCTGCTGGCCGCGCTGGCGGCAAAGGGCATCCCGATGGCGGCGGCGACCTCCAGCCCGCGCGGGCATGTGACCCACGCTTTGCAGCGGCTGGGGCTGCTCGGCTATTTTGCGCAGATCTTCACCACCGGTGAGGTCGGCGTCAGCAAGCACGAGCCGACGATTTACCTGCTGGCCGCGCAGGCCCTGGGCAGCGCACCGGGGGAGACAATCGTGTTTGAGGACAGCCTCTACGCGCTGAAAACCGCCAAAGCCGCAGGGTTTTACACGGTCGGTGTCTATGACGCCGACGGCGAAAGCGACCAGGCCGGGCTGAAAGCTGCGGCAGATTTGTATGTGAAGGAGCTGGGGGAGGCTGCCGGGAGGTGGTAAAGCCCCTCGGCCTCGTAAACTCGCCCTGCCACCCCACAAAAACGCGGTACACCGGGGGCACCACCTTGTATCGCGCAATAAAACATTGCTGTATATATAGGAAGGAAGTATCATTATGAAAACAGCATTGACCATTGCAGGCAGTGATTCCTGCGGAGGCGCCGGTATCCAGGCAGACATCAAGACCATGACCGCCAACGGCGTTTACGCCATGAGTGCGATCACGGCCCTGACCGCCCAGAACACTACCGGCGTGACGGACATCCTTGAATCGACCCCGCATTTTCTGGCGGAACAGCTCGACGCGGTGTTCACCGATATCACCCCCGACGCCGTCAAGATCGGGATGGTCTCCTCGGCGGAGCTCATCGAGACGATCGCCGCCAAGCTGAAACAGTACGGCGCAAAGCATATCGTCGTGGACCCCGTCATGGTCGCAACGTCTGGTTCCAAACTCCTGCGGGACGACGCCGTCAGCGCCCTGTGCGCAAACCTGCTGCCGATGGCTGAGGTCCTGACGCCCAACATCCCCGAAACCGAGATCCTGGCCGATATGCCGATCAAAAACGCCGCCGATATGGAAAAGGCCGCGCAGACCATCAGCGAAAAATACGGCTGTGCGGTGCTCTGCAAGGGCGGCCACCAGATCAACGACGCCGACGACCTGCTGTGGCGCGGCGGCGCGGGCAAATGGTTCCGCGGCAAGCGCATCGATAACCCCAACACCCACGGCACCGGCTGCACGTTGTCCAGCGCCATTGCGTCCAACCTGGCAAAAGGCTATGACCTCGACGCTTCGGTCGAGCGCGCAAAGGCCTATATCTCCGGCGCACTGGCCGCCATGCTGGACCTGGGCCGCGGCTCCGGCCCGATGGACCATATGTTTGCGCTGAAAGGGGAGTTCACCGAATGAAAAAGACTTCCACTTTCCAAAACGGCCTGATTTGGTTCGGCGCGGGCGTCTCGCTGGCAGAAATCCTCACAGGTACGTCCTTTGCACCGCTGGGCATGGCAAAGGGCTTTGCGGCTATCCTCATCGGCCACATCATCGGCTGTGCCATGATGCTGCTGGCGGGCCTCATCGGCGGCCGCACCGGCCGCAGCGCCATGGAGACCGTCAAGATGAGCTTCGGCCAGAAGGGCGGCCTGCTGTTCGCGTTCCTGAACGTCCTGCAGCTCGTCGGCTGGACGGCCATCATGATCTACGACGGCGCACTGGCGGTCGGCGGCATTTTTGCGATCGGCCGCTGGGTGTGGTGCCTGGTCATCGGGGCGTTGATCGTGCTGTGGATCGCCGTAGGCATCACTGATTTGGGCTGGATCAACAAAATTACGATGGCCGCTTTGTTTATTTTGACGTTGGTTTTGTGCAAGGTCATCTTCTTCTCCGGCAACGCCATGGTCGGCGTCGGCGGCGAGAGCCTGACCTTCGGCGCGGCGGTGGAGCTGGCCGTGGCGATGCCGCTGTCCTGGCTGCCGCTTATCAGCGACTACACCCGCGACGCCGAAAAGCCCACCCAGGCCACCTGGGTCAGCGTGCTGGTCTACGGCGCGGTGTCCTGCTGGATGTACGTCATCGGCATGGGTGCGGCGATTTTCACCGGCGAGTATGACATTGCCGTCATCATGGTCAAGGCGGGGCTGGGCATTGCCGCGCTGGTCATTCTGGTGTTTTCCACCGTTACCACGACATTTTTGGATGCGTGGAGCGCGGGCATTTCCGCCGAGAGCCTGTCTGCCAAACTGGACGGCAAAAAAACGGCCATCGTCGTGACGGTCATCGGCACGCTGGGGGCCATTCTGTTCCCGATGGACGATATCACGGGCTTTTTGTACCTGATCGGCTCGGTCTTTGCGCCGATGATCGCGGTGCAGATCGCCGACCACTTTATCTTACAGCGCGATCGCTTTGCCGCGGCCGCCGACGCGCGCAATCTGGTCATCTGGCTGGTGGGCTTCATCGCCTACCGCCTGCTGATGGGTGTTGACACCCCGGTAGGCTACACCCTGCCCGATATGCTGCTGACCGTGGCAATTTGCGTTATTGCCGAGAAGGTCAAGCCGACGAAGGCGTAAATCCATAGTTTATAGTGCGTGGGGGTTCTGTCCATCAGAACGCCCACGCTTTTTTGCGTATCCCAGGCAAAGCGAGGGCCGGAGGGAGCTTTGCCGCCGTGCCTTACTTGCCTGCTTTCCCCGCCGATAGCCGCCACGAAACAAATTTTGCGCAACATTCGCGCAACAAACGCGCAATAAATCCGACAAAACCTGCCAAGTTTGCCTAACTGCGCAACTGATTCGACACGAGTTGTACAAGACAAACTAACGAAGTGTACAAAAATATGACCGGCTCTTTTTGCAAAACGCCGAAATTAAGCAAATCAAGCTGGATATATTGCGATTTTGCAACAAGAGTGCTATTCTTTTATATAAGAAATGTAAAAACCAGGTAGGCAGCGGCAAAAAAGGCTGCTGCGTATTTTTAACGAGGTTGCGCACCAGCGGTTGCGCAACGGGAAAGGGGCCGGCCCCTTTCCTATTCCACAGCAGGCTGTGGAATAATAAGCTCTGTCAGGCAAGGGAGGGCAGGCTGATGAAAAAGGAATTTTCTGTACTGCAGCGCGCAGCGGCATTGCTGGCCGCTCTGTGCCTGCTGGCGGGTTTGGCTCTGCCCGTCTGCGCGGAGGGCACCGACGACGCCCTTTCTGCGCAGAATGTGGAAACGATGCAGCAAGGGAACGACCCCACCGTCGAAACCCTGCCGGATGGGCAGACCGACGAGGACAAGACCGCCCCGGACGGCGCGGCTGTTGCGACCCCGACCCCCACGCCGACGGCAACGCCCACCGCGACCACGACCCCCACGCCGACGGCAGCGCCCGCCGCGACCCCGACCCCCACGCCGACGGCGACGCCCACGGCGACCCCGACGGCGACACCCACCGCGAAACCGACCCCGAAACCGACGCCCACCGTGACTCCGATACCGGACGACGAGGAGAACAGCGAAAGCGAAGAAAAATTTGTAACCTTCGCGGCAGTCAATGCAGTTGCGGAGAGCGGAGCAACACACCCGAAGGGAAATTACACAATCTATTTTGTACCGCCTACATACTGGACTGAAGGAGAAAATGAAAATGTAGAAATCTATTTCCGCGGACTTCGCGGTGCAAACAACAATGGCGAGTATAAGGCCGCCATGACGAAAAGTGGCGAGATCACGAAAATAGGCGAGCGGCCAATTTACGAAATTGAGTTATCTTACGCAGATAGTTCAGAATCTTGCCCATATGGTGGTTATGTGTGGGTGCAGTTCCAAGTTGGAAGTGATGATAACAGCCCACCACATTGGATAAAGATAAGAACTACGGATAACAAAAGTAGCAGTTGGCTTTTTGTTGATGAAATGGGTGGAAAGTGCTTTGAAGGAGACAAATATACAGATAAGACTGTGACCACCGATGAAAAGGCCGTTTCAAAGTTGGCTGACTACAACAATATCGTCAAAAAGCACGTTCTCTACGGCGACCAGAAAATCTATTTTCAAAACAAAACGGAGAGCGCTCTCACCAATATCACAGTAACGTTCTACGAAAAAGACGGTGATAAATACAATGTAGTCGGCAAGCCGCAGACCATTGAATCGCTTGCCGAAGGCAAAGTCTCTGACGCAATCACGATTCCGAGTGACCCTTGCGCCTATGTCAGCTTCACCGATGCAAGCGGCAGCCACATCGGCAAAATGTACTATAACTTCTACAAAGATGACGTTGATTCGGATGAGGTAGGTACATTCCAGTATAACGCCAAAACGAATGATTGCTTTATCTACAATGGGCAGTCTGACGTCCAGTGGGGTGCGCCCAACGCAACACGCATTTACTTTGACGCGACGTTCTCGGATATGTCGTATAGTGGAGATTCCGCAACGGCAGACGGAATGCCGGGAAACGATGGAAAGCTCTACTATATCCTGACCAGGGACGACAAAACAGATACGTTGAGCGGTGAGATGACCCGGCTGGAGGATCGTTCCGAGTCAAGACACCTTTGGTATGTAAATGTCCCGGAAGGCTACACGAAAGTACAGTTCTCCGATACAGCAACCCCGCCGACGAGCAGCGATATCAATGGCCGTGCAACGGACACGCTGACATGGGGAAATCTGAAAGAGCCGTGCTTCTATGCGGACACTGGCGATGACATTACCTACGGCGGCGATTATCGGGATGGCTATTGGGGCGAAAAATCTGATATCCGCGATGCGGAAGCGGGCAAGGGTGCTGACGCTGAGATAGTAAAGCTGGATACCGGCATCTTTACGCCGCAAAACAATGTGAAGTATATCGACAGTACCCTGTATGACTATTACTCGGATTACGAGCTGAACGGAAATAACCGAGCAAATTATAGTTACCAAAACACTCAAAAACATCGATCGTATGTTGAATTTGAGCAGTTTGACCGCGCATTGAGCGATTATTACAAGGATTATGAGGCGTCGACGACGTCGACGACAAAGAAAAAGGTTCAGTATCCGTTGTATACAGGGCATTTCCAGCCAGATGGTATTGACAATGACTGGTTTAGCAAGATTGCTGCTAATCTTGACCTGTATGGATGGGGCGGCAACTTGTATAATACGTTTATGGCAGTCAACAATGCAAACGTTGATGTAGATGGTAATACTAACAATAACCATAGCATTGATTCGAGTACCTTCCAAGGCTTGGTAAGCGATAGGCGCGACGGAAATCATAACCCGACCCTGTACGGAACAGATTTGGCAGAACCGCACTTTAATGAAAAATTTCTGACCGGAGAAAACTCTGCAAAGGCTGTACTGGGCAAGGTCTACAAAGATGTTGCGTTCCCCTTTAAGCAGAAGAACGTTTTTGATGGGACAAACAACGATAACAAGGAAAGCGTAGCGCAGTATTGGTACTATGATAGCAACGAGACGCCGCTGTATTTGAAAAAAGATACAAACGAAAAAGACAGCTATTACCTTGACAGCTTTAATGGTGACGCTGAAAAAGAACACTCCCGGAATCGTAATACAGTAAATGGTGAGGAAGACGGCTACGGCTTCTTCCCCTTCAACCAATATGCAGGCAATCATGTCAACCAGTACAACTACGGTTACGGTGCTAAGCTGCAATTTGACTTTACACTGACCGATAATGGCCGGATTGTGGTTAGCTATAACAATGGAGAAGAGCAAACCGTCCCCATCAAGTTCTTCTTCTCCGGCGATGATGATGTGTGGGTGTTCATTGATGACAAGCTGGTGCTGGATGTCGGCGGTGCCCATGCAAAAGCGCAAGGTCTGCTGGAGTTTGGTGCGGACGGCGAAAACAACACCGTTACATCCTACGTCAGCAACATCAAAGCCAGCAACAACAAAGATAGCAACAACGAAGATAGCAACAAACTATATTATGAGTCGCTGGACGGCAACACCAAAAACGTAACTTTTAATAAGAAGAATTATACGTTCAACTGGCAGAGCAAAGAACCGATAACACTCACCAAGAACACCAAGCATACCCTTACCATGTACTACATGGAGCGCGGTATGTGGGAGTCCAACATGGCGGTGGCGTTCAACTTCCCGGACCATAACGAGCTGCAGGTGGAAAAACAGGTCGATGCGAACGATGTTCGCAACGCGCTGAAACCCTACTTCAAGGATCCCACCCTCCAGAAGTTCACGGTCAGCATCAAAAACTGGGCGACCCATTATGCCGCACTGAACCAGACGGCAACAACGGATGCAGGCGGCAGCTCCGGCATCGGCTTTACGACCAAGCAGTATACCATCAAGGACTACGGCTCGGTAGCGGCGGGCGGTCTGAAGGAAGCGGTCGGTGCACAGTATACCACCAGCGAGGGCGAAAGCACCAACGAGGTGGGAGCTGACGGCAAGTTTACCCTGCAAAACGGCGAAACCGTCACCTTTGCGGATCAGTTCCGGCGCGGCAGTTATATCTCGCTGCAAGAGGACCTGCAAGAAGACGCCGACAAGAAACTGTATGCCCCCACCTGGGAAATCTACGAGAACGGCAAGCTCGTCAAGGAAAGCAAGGGCGATACTACCGTTGAGGTTCCAGGCGATGTGCAGATAATGAAGGGCGATGGCACAACCCCGGATGATGGCCGTATGGAAAAGTACCAAACGGGCACCAAAGACGGAAAGACGATTGAGAACACCGGCTACATAGAAACCCAAAAGCCGAAGGAAAACTCCATCGTGTTCCGCTCGTACAGTGACCCGGACGGTACAGACCAGTTCACCAAGTTGAAGGTGAAATTCATCAACAAAGTCAAAACCGGCTCGCTGAGCATCACCAAACAGGTGCCGAAGGACGAGTATGAGAAGTTGAAGGATGAAACGTACACCTTTACCGTGCAGTACACGAACATCGGCGGCCTGGGCGGCAACGAGGTAGTAACCGAAACAGTTCCAGTGAAAGTCGACGAAACCGTTCCGCTGGATGGGATACCGATTGGCACGGATGTTACAATCACAGAAGAGACCCCGGAGAATCAGTATATCAAGAGCATCACCGTGGACGGAACGTTAGTAGACGGCAACGAAGCCTGCGTCAATATTGGTGACAATATTGGTGAGGACGAGACGGACGCGAACGGCAAAACGATACCCAGCGTTCAGGTGGTGTTCACCAACACGGCACGCAAGCAGATCGCTATTGCTGTAGAAAAGACATGGAAGGATGCCGAAGATAAGGAGCTTACCGTCGGCCTGCCGACATCGATTTGGGTCAAATTGCAGCGCCGCCATGCGGGCAGTAAGAATGACAAGGACTGGGCAGATGTGCCGGACACGGCAGTTGAACTGACGAAGGACAACACTGGAAAGTGGACACACACGTTCACCGGCATGGATGCCTATGACATCAACGGCCCTACCTATTATGAGTACCGCGTGGTGGAATCGGATGCGAAAGATGGCCAGTACACCGACGAAACGGGCGGCACGTTGATACTGGGTGGCTATAAGTACATAGTTGCCAGCGAACCGAAAACCATAACGAACAAGGATAATTCGGTATCGCTTACCCTGACCAACGAGCAGGTGCTGCCGGTGTATGAGCTGGCTATCACCAAACAGGGCCTTGACGAGAACGGCAACAACCCCAAACTGCTGAACGGCGTGGAGTTCAAGCTGGAAAAGCTGAACGGCAAGGACGTTGATACGACGTTTAATGGCAACAAGGGTTCCATGCCCGGGACGACTACGGGCGACGGCAACGACGCGGGCAAGTGCAGGTTTACAAACCTGTCTGAGGGCAGCTACCGTTTGACGGAGCTGAAAACCGTGGACGGCTACAACCTGCTGGCCGCACCGATCGAGTTTACCCTGCAAAAAGGCAAATGCCTGATAAACGGCGAAACACAAAACATTGTGGAAGGCACACCCGCCAAGGGCTACACGGTGAGTTTGACCATCAACAACCGCAAGGGCTTTACGCTGCCGCACACCGGCGCGGACGCCCCCAGCCTGTGGCTGCTGATCGGCCTGCCGCTGCTGGTGGCCGGGCTGCTGGTGCTGGTATTCCGCTACAATCGGAAAGGGGGCAAGCGTTCCTGATATGGCCCCCGATTTCCCCGCTACGATAATCTTAAAAAGAAAGAGGTTATGACAGATGAAACTAAAACGTTTCCTTACCGGCGTCCTCAGCGCCGTAATGGCCCTCAGCGTCTGCGCCCTCCCCGCCGCCGCGGAAGGCGCAACCACCAAGGATAATACGCCTGTCTGGAAAACAGGCACTGGCAGTATTACAATTCATAAGTATGATTTTACAGGTTCTGGAAATACAGCTAACGGCAACCCGGAACAAGGAGTACCGCAGGGAGCAACTGCGCTTGGCGGCGTCACGTTCCATGTATATAAAGTGCAGGATGAAGCGTGGCTAAAGGCGTATTACAGCGGTGAAGGTACGGTTGAAGGTAAAGACCTTAGTAAGATAGACCCACGTGACTACTACAAATCGATAGACTATGAAAACGATACAGTTACTTTTAAAACGGGTGTGACGGCTGTAGACAAGAACTCGAAAGTGACTGCTGCAGATACTGGTTTGGCAACATTTGACGATTTGGAATATGGTCTGTACTTGGTTGTTGAGACAAAAGCGCCGAAGAAGGTTACCCAGCGCACGGAACCGTTTTTGGTTTCTGTCCCGATGACGCGGACCGTAGACTATACCAAAGATTCTAAGGTTTCCGAAGCAAATGCCGACTGGCTGTATGATGTACACGTTTATCCGAAAAACAGCACTGCCATGGGTACAGTGACGATTCAGAAAGAGTTCTATGTAGGAAACGAGAAGCAGAACGCTTTAGCGGGGGTCAGCTTCGGATTGCAGAAGAAGCAGGAAGATGAAACGTGGATTGACGTTACACGTGATGATGAAGCAAACAAGGATTATACGTTGACTACGGATAGCAATGGCAAACTTGTTATTGAGCATTTGCCGGTAGGTGTATATCGGGTTTTTGAGAAAGAGTATACGGGCGACAGCAAAAAGGGCGGCTACATCCTGGATGGAACAAAGTATGAATTTGAAGTCATGCAGGACAGCCAAATCAAGTACGAGGGTAAGACCGATCCCAGCCTGACACTCACTTTAGCGAACCATAAACCTGACCTGAAAAAGGAAGTTCCGGTAGCTGGAAAGCCTTCGGATTGGGGAAATGTAGCGCAATATGGCAAGGGCGATGTGATTCCTTACAAAATCACAGTGACTATCCCCAAAAATATCGATAAGCTGGGCGTATTTACGGTCAGTGACTCTCCGAAGGGCTTGAAGGATAATAAGAGTAGCATCTCGATTGCAAACCTGACAGCAAATACACACTATGAAGTGAAGGCTAATGATGACAATCCGAACGGCTTTGTTATTGAGTTTAAGCCGGGCCAAATGAAAGATTTCGCAGGGCAGAAAGTTGAAATTACTTATAACGCTACATTGGATACAGGCACTGCGCTTACGATTGGCGGCAATGGCAACGCCAATAAAGCAAAGCTGGTTTACACGAACGAAATCGACGAGAACGGTAGTCCGGTTACTGGCAAGGAAAATCACATTGAGGATAGTGCAACGGTTTACACGTTTAGCATTCAAATTCACAAGACGAATGAAGACGGCGCTGGATTAAGCGGTGTTACGTTTGACCTGTACAAAAAAGTTAGTGAGACTGGCGCAGGCGCAGCGGTCGATGAAAAAACATACAAAAAGGTTGGGCTTGAGGCTCCCGGCGACGGCATGAAGTGGGTCTTTGTACAGACTTTGACATCGGGTGAAGATGGAAAAATCGATACAGCAGATTATGGTAATGGCCGTAATACGAACTATATTGCAGGTTTGGCAAATGGCGAATATTGGTTGGTTGAGACGAAAACTGTTAATGGCTATAATCTGCTGAATGGGCCGGTTAAACTTGAACTGAACATCAAGGCAACTGAAACTTGGAGCGAGACGATCGTTGACGAAAACGGAAATGTAACCAAGCATGGCGAAGTGACGTCAACAACGTATAATGGCGGCGAAGGCAACAATTCGTATGTTCTGAAAAACATTGTCAACCGTAAGGGCTTCCAGCTGCCTGTCACCGGTGGCTTTGGCACACTCCTGTTCAGCGGTATCGGCGTGCTGCTGGTGCTGGCCGGTGTGGCGGTGCTGTTCAGCATGAAAAAGAAGAACGACCGCGCTTAAAACCGCATGATGCAAACACCAAAAGATAATTAGAAGGGTAAACCCATAGGGGAAGGGCCGGGATTGGCTCTTCCCCTATGGTGGTTATGGGGGTATAATATAAGGCAAAGGGGATATGGCGGCGGGGTGGAATCCCTCCGGCCGCCGATGGCGGCCACCTCCCTTTGACAAGGGAGGCAGAATCCCTCCGGCCGCCGATGGCGGCCACCGCTCCCCTTCTGGCGCTTCGCGCCACCTCCCCCATCCCGGGGGAGTCTGTCTTTGACAAGGGCGGCTTGCGGGCCGATGCAGGCATCGGCCCCTGCAAATTGCCACAGATATTCCCCCCCCCCACGAACAGAAAGGCACACCTATGGATACCACAGGCAAATTAAAACTTGGATTTGCGGCGCTGATGATTCTGTCAGGCATCGGCGTGGCGATGTACCCGGTCGTCAGCAACGCGGTGGCACAGCGCCATGCGTCGGCGGTCATTGACAGCTACGACGATACCGTCCAATCCATGGATACAGAAAAGCTCGATGCTGCGAAAGAAGCGGCCCGCAGCTACAACGAACAGCTCAGCAATGCCGTGGGCCGCGACGCGGCGGGCGAAGCCGCCGACACCGGCACAAGCTATGTGGACCTGATGGACGTGGGCGAGAGCCTGGGCTACATAAAAATCCCGAAAATCGACGTCAATCTGCCGATTTATGAGGGCACCAGCGACGAGGTGCTGCTCAAGGGCGTCGGCCATCTGGAAGGGTCGAGCTATCCGCTTGGCGGCGACAGCACCCACAGCGTGCTGACAGGCCACCGCGGCCTGGCCGAGGCCGTCCTGTTTACCGATTTGGACAAAATGCAGGAGGGTGACAAATTTTACCTGCACGTCATGGACGAAGTCCTAGCCTACCAGGTCGACCAGGTCAAGGTCGTGGAGCCGGAACACACCGAGGATTTGGAAATCATCCCCGGCGGGGACTACTGCACCCTTGTCACCTGCACGCCCTATGCCATCAACACCCACCGTATGCTGGTGCGCGGCGTGCGCGTGCCCTACAACGGCGAGGACGAGGACGCCAACACCCCGCAGGCCGTGCAGTACCAGGCATTGAACACCGGCAACATCGTCAAGCGCGTGGTGGACGCCTGGCCGTGGATCAGCGTGACCGGCAGTATTATCATCGGCGGCGAGGCGCTGCTGCTGCTTTTGCTGCTGCACCGCTGCAAAAAGCGCGAGGAGGAAGACTGATGAAACGCCTGCTGCTGCAAATTTTTGCGTGGCTTGCCATACTGGTGGGCGCGGGGCTGATGCTGCAGCCGACGGTCAGCCAATACCTGACCCGCCGCAAAAGCACCGCCGCCGTGGAAACCTTTGTGCAGTCTGCCGCCGAGTCCGCCGCCGTGGCCGCTGACGACCCGGCTGCCGAAAACACGCGCCCCTACGCAGATTTATACGATGCCCTGCAAGCCTACAACGCGGAAATCTACGCCGCGGGCCAAAGCGGGCTGAAGGACCCCTTTGCCTACGAGACGCCCGCCTTTGACCTGACGGCCTACGGCCTGCCCGATGATATGATCGCCGCGCTGTGGGTGCCGCGCCTGGATTTAGATTTGCCGGTGTATCTGGGGGCCAGCACCGAAAACATGGCCCGGGGCGGCGCACTGCTGGGGCAGACCTCGATGCCGCTGGGCGGCGCGAACACCAATACGGTCATTGCCGCCCACCGCGGCTACTACGGCGCGGAGATGCTGCGCAACGTGCAGCAGATACAGATCGGCGACAAAATCACCCTGACCACGCCGTGGGAGACCCTGACCTACCGCGTGTGTGAGCTGAAAATTATACAGCCGGACGAGATAAATGCGATACTGATACAGCCGGGACGGGATCTGTTGACCTTGACGACCTGCCACCCCTACACCCAGAACACCCAGCGCTACCTGGTCATTGCCGAGCGTGACCCCGACGCCGCCCCCGCCACCCATGAGGAAGATTTGGCCGAGTGCGCGGGCAGCTGGGACGCCGCGCCCCGCCAGGTGACGGTGGAAAGCCCCGACGGCACCGCCGCCGTGGAGGAGATCGCGCCAGAGAGCATCAGCCCGCTGCCGAACGAGGGCAGCGGCGAGGATGCGGGCGGGGCGTACTCCAACTGGATGATCTGGCTGGAAAACAACGCCCTGTGGGCAGGAATTGTGCTGATTGCCGCCGTGGTGGGATGCGGGCTGATCCTGCGCCGCCACAGAAAGGACTGACCGATGCAGACACGAGAAAAAGCGCTGGCCGTGACGGCCGAGGTGGGCAAGGCCGTACTGGGCAAGCCCGAAGCAATTTTGAAAATCATGATGGCAATGCTGGCCCGCGGCCATGTGCTGGTGGAGGATATCCCCGGCGTGGGCAAAACCACACTGGCCCAGGCGTTTGCCCGCGCTATGCAGCTGACCCAGAACCGCGTACAGTTCACACCGGACGTATTACCGTCGGATATTGTGGGGTTTTCGCTGTACCAAAAAGAGACCGGCAAGTTCGTTTACCACCCCGGCGCGGTGGCCTGCAACCTGTTTTTGGCCGATGAGATCAACCGTACCAGCGCCCGCACCCAATCCGCCCTGCTGGAAGTCATGGAGGAAGGTGCGGTGACGGTGGACGGCGTGACCCGCAAGCTGCCCCAGCCCTTCACCGTCATGGCGACGGAAAACCCGGTTGGCTCGATCGGTACGCAGATGCTGCCGGAGTCGCAGCTCGACCGTTTTATGGTCTGCGTGGTCATGGGCTACCCCGACACCGAGGCCGAAATGGAGATTTTGACCCGCCAGCCGCGCCACGGTCTGCTGGACCGCGTGCAGCCGGTCATGGACCAGAACGACCTGCTGACCATGCAGGCCGAGGTGGACAACATTTATATGAGCGAGGAAATTTTGCGGTATATCGTAGAGCTTTCCCAGGCGACCCGCAAGGACGCACGGCTGGCACTGGGGCTTAGCCCCCGTGCGTCGCTGGCCGTGGCCGGTATGGCGCGGGCCGCGGCGTACCTCTCGGGGCGGGAGTTTGTCGTGCCCCAGGATGTGACCGCGATTTTTGCCGACACCGCGCACCACCGCCTGAGCCTGACCGAGCAGGCCCGCACCGGCGGGGAGACGGTGGAAAACGTGATCGCCGACGTGCTGCACACTGTGCCGCGCCCCCGCCCGGAGAAACCGACCCATGGCAGGTAAGGTGGGCTGCGGCCTGCTGCTGGCCGTGCTGTTTTGCGCCGCCGCAGTCAGCCGTGCGCCGTTTGTGGTGTTCCTGCTGGCGCTGGCGATGGTGTTCACCGCGTTTTTGTGGTGGGACGCCCACACGCTGCGGCGGCAGGTGACGGCGGCCTTGCAACTGCCCGCCAAACCGGTGCGCCCCGGCGAGGCATTTGCCGTGACCGTGCACCTGCAAAACGCCGGGCGGCGCACCGTGCCTGAACTGCGGGCCGTGCTGCGGGCCGAGGATGCCGAGAGCGGCACGGCCATCGAGCTGCCCTGTGCCGCCATGCTGGCCCCGGGCGGCCGCGCCGACCTGCGGGTGACGCTGCGGGCAGCCAAAAGCGGGCTGTGGCGGTTCAAGCTGCAAAGGCTGACGGTGCGGGACCACTTGGGCCTGTTTGCGGCGGACTGCCCGCCGGACGGCCAAACGTGGGAGCTGTGCGTGCTGCCGCCCGCCGAGGGAGAGGCCGACGGCGCGGGCAATACCCCGCAGAACCGCGCCGAGCAGGAGAGCCGCGCGGGACAGGACATTGCCGACGGCGTCTACGACCTGCGCCCCTACCGTGTGGGAGATCCCTTAAAACAAATCCACTGGAAATTGACGGCCAAGGTGGACGAGCTGACCGTGCGGGAGCCGCTGGGCACGACCTACCGTGCCGACCCGGCCGGCACGCTGCTGACCGAGGATGGCGGCACCCCGCCGCCCGTGCTGCATTTTGGGCGGGCGGCTGTGATCCGGCTGCGCACCCTGACCCGCCGCAAGGCCGCCGACCCGGACACCGGGCTGGAATTTGTGGACCGCGTGCTGCTGCCCCAGCAGGGTGCGGCGGCACGGCCTGTTCTGCGTGGCTGCGTGGATTTCTCGATACTTTTGCTGCTGACGCTGGGACTGCTGGCGGCGGTGAACAGCGCGTTTTCGCTGGCGCTGCCCGCCTGGATCTGGCCCGGCGCGGCGGCGCTGTGCGCCTTGTGGCTGGCGCTGTGCTATGCGCCGCTGCCTGCCGCTGCCAAGCGCGGGGCTGTGCTGGCGCTGGCCGTGGGGTATCTGGTGCTGCTGTTTTTGGTGCAGCGGGACTTCCTGCGCGGCATGGATGCCTTTGCCAACGCCGTGAAACTATGCCTGAATACACGTTTCAACGCGGATTTTGCCGTGGGTGAGGTGGGTGCATGCGGGCTGTTTGTGCTGCTGGCGCTTGTGCCCATCACGGCGTTTTTTGCCGCTGTGACGGTCTGGCGCAGCGACGCGCTGCTTTTGGATTTGGTATTGCTGCCTGCGGTGGTGCTTGTGCTGCTGGCGGGCGCGGGCGGCGGAGCTGTGGGCTGGCTGCTGCTGCTCCTGGGCTGCGTCGGCGCGTGGGCGGCGGCGCGGTCGGTGCGGCGCAGGCGGCTGTGGGGCGAAAAAGATTCCACCGTTTACACTGCGAATGTGGAAAACTTCCTCACGACCCAGAAAACCACCGCAGCCGGGATGATGCTGGTCTGCGCGGTGCTGTTCCTGCCTGCACTGGCACTGCGCCCGGTGCTGGCCCTGCCTCTGGATGCTCTGCAGCCGGTGACGGAGCGCGCCCGGGCGGCGGCGCTGGGGGCGGCCATCGAGTGGCTGCCAAAAATCAGCGGCGGGGCGTTGAACTTTCACGTCAGCGCGGCGGCGGGCGGCGTCGAGGACGGCAGCCTGACCCAGAGCGACGGCCTGGCCCTGCAAGGGCTGGAGGATTTACTCGTCACGACCGACGAGAAGCCGACGGAGACGGTCTACCTGCGCGGGTTTATCGGCGCGGAATACGATGGGCATAGCTGGCAGCCTGCGGACGCCGAGCAGTTCGACAATGCCGCCGCCAGCTGGAAAACCGACGGTGACAGCCGTTTGGCAATCGCGAACCTGCCGTTTCTGCGGGCCGCTTACGATGGTGCCGCACCGCAGCAGATGACCGTGCAGCGGCTGCACGCCGGCGATGCCTACACTTTTGCACCCTATAACGCCTATTTTAACGACTACTACCGCCTGGATGGCGACGGCGCGGCAGCAGGCCAGACCGCGCAGGACGACACGTTCTACTACTTCCCGCGCGGGGAGGCAAAAACGCTGCTGACCGCCCGTGCCGACGCGGATCCCAGTGTGCTGGACCGGCTGGAAAGCGCCTACGCGGCCTACGCCGAGAGCCGCTACCTGGCGACGCCCGACGGCGCAGACTACGGCACACTGCAAGAATTTTGCGATGCAGCGGAAAAAGAACACAAACTGACCGGCGACGCCGACGCGATACGAACCTTTGTGCGCAGCTACCTGAACGAGCACTGCACCTACACCAGTGACCCGCCCCAGCCAGCCGACGGGGCCGACCCGGTGTTGTATTTTCTGAACGAGAGCCATGCGGGCAGCAGCACGCAGTTTGCGTCGGCGGCGGTGGTGCTCTGCCGGATGCTGGGCCTGCCCGCCCGTTATGTGGTGGGCTATGCCGCCCCACAAAGCCTGTTTGCCGAGAGTGACGGCGGCTGGCAGGCTGTTTTGCAGGACGACAACGCCCACGCCTGGGCCGAGGTGTACCTTGCCGGGCAGGGCTGGACCCCGCTGGAAACGACCCCCGGCATGGTCAGCGAACTGACCGAGGACCAGCTGGCCACCAACGCGAACGCCGTGCCGACTGCCGATGATGCCGAGACCCCGCTGCCCGCCGCAACGCCCGCGCCGGAGGCGGACCCGACCGCCCCGCAGGCCCGAGCTTTTTGGTGGCTGCTGCCGCTGGCGGCGGTGCTGGCCGCGCTGGCCGTGTGGGGCATTGCCCATGCACGGCGCACCCCGGCCGATACTGTGCGGGCGGAGTTCCGCGCGCTGTACAAAAAGATGTGCCGCTGCGGCCTGAGCGAAGGGGTATCCTCTGATCAGGAAGAGTTTAAACAATTTTTATGGGAACACACCAAAACGGCGGCCCCGCAGGATGTGGAAACGCTGCTGGCGCTTGTGCAGACGGCGCAGTTTGCGCCGGGGCCGGTCAGCGCGCAAACCGCGCAACAGGTACGCGGCTTGTGCCGCATACTGCGCAAAAATTTACACAGGTAATTGCCGGAAAATATGTGATATTCTCCAGGGGGGAGAAGTAACAAGAGCAAATAACGCCTTGACGCGGCGCTTCAAACCTATTATTATAGTAGTGAAATGCAATAGGGAGATGAAATCATGGCGCGATTGCCGAAAAATGACAAAGTTGTGGACATTGGAACGATCGCTGCGGCTTTGGGGGTGTCAAAAACAACGGTATCCCGGGCAATATCCGGCAATGGCCGTGTGGGCGCAGCGACCCGTCAGCGCGTACAGGACTACGTGAAGGAGCATAACTACACCCCCAGCGTGATGGCACGCGGGCTGGCGATGCGCTGCTCGTACAACATTTCGCTGGTGATCTCCAAGCAGTTCTCTGATTTTGAGATGCCGTTTTTGCGCAAGACGATGCGTTCGGTCTATCAGGCGGCGGAGGATTGCGATTACGATGTGCTGCTGACCCTGGTAGGCGAGAACGAGACACGCCCGGTGGAGCGCCTTTTGGACAACCGCAAGATCGACGGCCTGATTCTGACCCGCACGCTGGAACGCGACCCGCTGATCCCGCTGCTGAAAAGCCGCAAGCTGCCCTTTGTAGCCATCGGCCGCCCCGAGGATCCGACCGTGATGTCGGTGGATCATGACCAGATCGGCGGCTGCCGGGAGCTGACCAGCCTGCTGCTGATGAAGGGCATGAAGCGGATCGCCCTGCTGGGCGGCACGATGCTGTACACCGTCAATATGTCGCGCCTGGAAGGTTTCAAGCAGGCCTATGACATGATGGACCAGAAAATCGACGAGAGCCTGCTGTTTTTGGAGCTGGAAACCGACGACCTGCGGATGCAGGCCGTGAGCCAGGCGTTGGAGCGCAAGCCGGACTGTATCCTGTGCATGGACGACCGGCTGACCCTGCTGGCAATGAATATGCTCAAGCAGCAGGGTGTGCGGGTGCCGCAGGATATCCGCGTGGCGTCGCTGTATGACAGCAGCGCGCTGGCTGAGTCGTCGCCCGCCATCACGGCGGTGCAGTTTGACGCCTACGCCCTGGGCCGCAAAGCGACCCAGCAGCTTTTGCAGGCGCTCAAAGGCCGTGAGGTGGAGACCCGCGTGGAACTGGGCTACCAGGTCAGTATGCGGGAATCGACGAAAACCTGAGATAGGGTATATAATAAGTATATTAGGCAGCACGCCGTGGAAACGGTGCGCTGCCTTTTTGGAGGGGCGGCATAGATGCCGCCCGCGGTTTCCCGGGGAATGGGCGGTAATGGGGAACGCGCGGGCCGCATAGATGCCGCCCCTACAACTCCACAAAAAAATGAATCGCGTAATGGCGGCAAACGCACCGGGAGGGATGAATCCCTCCCCCCACATGGGGATAGAGTCGAGAAAAATAGAGGCGGATGGTGGTGCGATTTGCCGTGAAAACTGCGCAACATATGGAAACGGTTGCGCAACAAAGGAACCGTTTCCGACAAAAAGCAACCTGTTTTTTGAAATATTTCCACAAAAACAGGTATTCTAATTTGTGCAAGGTTCCAATCTTGGATAAAATCACCAAAAAACGATTGATTTTTCGCTATTTATGGTGTATTATAATATCAATCCGAAACGGAAACGTTTCCGAATAAGAAAACGCAATCACTACTGCAACTCTTGTTTTTCTTTAGAAGGAGGAAAAAACATGAAAGCGAAAAAGACTCTCTCCGTGACCCTGGCCGCCGCGATGGCAGCCGGTCTGCTGGTGGGCTGCGGCGGCAGCGCCTCCACGGCCACCTCTACCGCAGAGGCCGCTTCTACCGCGGACTCCGCCTCCACTGCTGCTTCTACCGAGGCTGAGGCCCCCGCAGCAGCCGGCAAGGTCTACTACCTGAACTTCAAGCCCGAGCAGGATGAAGCCTGGCAGG
>OLVR01000623.1_pt1 | contig 43987 bp, 40 predicted proteins | sample 1673261 | NCBI WGS metagenome assembly OLVR01 (sample SAMEA3178938, study PRJEB25190) | human gut metagenome | biome: human gut; feature: human-associated habitat; material: faeces | place: Austria | collected 2013 | reverse complement strand
AGAAAGCATACATAGAAAGTATCACACAAAATGTGCAGAAAAAAAGAATGGAAGTCATTTACATGAATTTTGTACCTGAAAAGCAGATGGAGTTATTTTGAGGAGGGAAAGGCATGTATAAAATATTAGAAAAAATGGAAGCTGCTGCGGAAGAAGAATACGAGAAAATCTTAGCAAAGTGGGGAGTGTTCCACAGCGCCCATGAAGGATATGCAGTTTTACAGGAAGAAGTGGAAGAAGCTCAGGAAGAAATGGAAAGTCTGCGAGAAGACATGAAAGCAATGTGGGGCAAGATCAGAGAAGATGCGGAGGACGAAGCGGCAGGGATCGCAGAAGAAATCTATAACGATGCCATGAAATGTGCTGCGGAGCTGATGCAGGTGGGAGCCGTATGTTTGCGGTTCATCAACAGCAATGGAAAGGAATGGGGAAGATGAAGAAGAAAAAAACGAGGATGTGTACGTTGTTCAACTGCGACCGCAGGCATGGAAATGTATGCTGTGCGGACTGCGGGTTCAGGCCAAAATGCAAAAACAGCTGCCAGAATGAGCCGGAGAAATGCGGTTGTGTGAAAGGGGACAAAGACCATGAAGAAAAACGCGTATGACGCCGGGAGAGAGGACGGGCTGTATCTGGCGTTAAAGATCGTCAGAGAAGGCGGGCTGGAAGCGCTGGAAAAGGAGATCCGGTTTCGGAATATCACAGGGATCAAAACTTCCCTGGCATTGAAAGAAATCGAAGGCGCAACACAGGAGATCAAGAACAACGTCATTGATACCATAACTTGCCTTGCGGTACATACCCTCCATGATGAATTTGGTTTCGGGAAAGAGCGGGCGGAAAGATATGTGAACAGATTCAATGAAAAAGTAGAGTGTTTGATGGATCAGCTGGTCTACTTGGAGGATATGATGGAAGAAAACAAAAAGATGGGGATTGAAACAAAAATCAGGATGCTGGAATGAGGTGATGAGATGTGCCGAACGGATGCATCATCGTGAAATGCCCGTATTTTGTGCGGGAGAATCAAACAACAATCTTTTGTGAAAGCAACATCGGCAGTGGGTTTTATGCACAGGTTTTTCGGACAAGTGTGGAAAAATCAAAGTATATGCGGGCGCATTGTGCGAATTTCCCAGACATGAACTGCCCCTATGCGGACTATTTAAACGACATTTACGGAGGAGAAGAAGAATGACAACAGCGGAAAAACTGAAAAAAGCAGAACAGAAAGTGAAGCGGCTGGAAGCACAGGTGAGAGGGCTGCAGAGAGCCGGGGAGTACATGAAAGAGGCATACTGGAAACTGGAAGAGATCAGAGGCAAGGAGCGGGAAGCCATGAAGGCGGAAGCGGACCTGCTGCGGACGATCCTGGAATGTGCAGTAGTTAAGATGGGGGGACTGGAACTGGAAACAGAAGGCATGGTGAAGATGCTGGAAGGAAAAGAAATCGAGTACAATGCAGACCCGGAAAAGCATGTGATCCAGATTACTGTGAAAGAGGCATGAGGGGTGGGGGACAGGAAAAAACGAATATGCTACAATCAGGATGTACGTTTTTTCTCACCCCTGTATTTTACGGAAAAAGGCACCGGACAGAAGTCTGGTGCCTTTTTTATTGGGGTGGGAGAAAGAGAAAAGAAGTATTGATAAAATAAAAATAAGTGGTGTTAGCTCAATTTCTTTTTTGGGCAGAGAGGGCATCTGTGAGGTTTCGCAGGTGCCTTTTTCTATGTCTGGGCATGGGGGAAAATGGTGCAAGGTTATGTCAAAATGGAAAAAACGGGGCAAAGGAGGGGTTTTGGCATGCAGGCGAGGGATTGGACTGCCATAGAAAATGAATACGTTACAGGCAAGATAAGCCTGCAGAAATTAAGCGAAAAATACGAGATACCACTGCGCACCATCAAGGACAGGAGCCGAAAAGGCGAGTGGAGCCAGAAGAAGAAAGAATTCTGCGCCAACACTGCCCAAAAGGCAATACAAAAAATCATGAAAAAAGAAGCTGCCAGACTGGAAAAGCTGAAGGGGGTAGCGGAGGAGCTGGCGGACATCATCAGCAGAGATGTAGAACAGCTGAAAGAGCAGCATGGAAAAAGTAAAATGCTGACGGAAAGCGATGTGAAAATGATCAAGGAGTTGACGGTGGCGCTCAAAAACATTGCCGATGTCATGCGGGACGTTTACGGACTGCCTACCATTCGAGAAAAAGTGCTGCTGGAAAAACACAAGGAATGGAGAAAATCCATCAAAGAGGCGGAAAAGGTCACAGGTGGCGTGATCTTCCTGCCGGAGGTATTGGAGGTGGTGGAAGATGCGGACCATTTGGACGCCACAGCCGAAACAGATTGAGTTTTTGCGGCGGGGGGAGTATGAAGCGTTTTACGGCGGGGCTGCCGGAGGAGGCAAAAGTGATTCCCTTTTGATGGAGGGGTTAAGGCAGGTTCATATTCCACATTACAGAGGGCTTATCATCAGAAAAACATATCCGCAGCTGTCAGAGCTCATCGACAGAAGCGGTGAGTTATATCCGCTGGCCTTTCCTGGGGCAAAATTCAACGAAGGAAAATACGTATGGAAGTTTCCAAGCGGAGCAAAAATCTATTTCGGTTCCATGCAGTACGCCAAGGATAAAATCAAGTATCAGGGCAAGAGATACGATTTTATCGGATTCGACGAACTGACACATTTTACATACGACGAATATGCCTATTTATTTTCCCGGAACAGACCGTCAGGGCCGGGAACCAGAGTTTATATGAGGGCAACGGGGAACCCCGGCGGGGTCGGTCATGGATGGGTGAAATCAAGGTTTATCACGGCGGCACCGCCAAAGACGACCATCTGGGAGAAATACAAAATTGAAACACCAGACGGGAAACAGCTGGAAATGAAGCGGAACCGGATATTCATTCCATCATCGGTATTTGACAATCAGGAACTTTTACGAAACAACCCGGAATACCTGGCATCATTGGCAATGCTGCCGGAAAGCGAGAAACGGGCGTTATTATACGGTGACTGGGACAGTTTCAATGGGCAGGTGTTCAAGGAATGGCGGGACGACCCGGATGGATACGAGAGCCGGAGATTTTCCCATGTGATCAATCCATTTGAGATACCAAGTCACTGGCAAGTGGTACGAGGGTTTGACTTTGGGTATGCCAAGCCATTTTCCGTTGGGTGGTATGCCGTAGACGAAAAAGGAGTCATGTATAGGATTGCGGAGTATTACGGCTGTACCGGGACACCAAACGAGGGCATCAAGATCACACCACAGGAAATTGCGGTAAACATCAGGGAAATGGAGCGTACACATCCGTTATTGAAAGACAGGGAGATATATGGCATCGCTGACCCTTCTATCTTTGACAAGAGCCGCGGGGAAAGCGTGGCAGGCATGATGGAGCAGCACCCATATTATGTGCTTTGGGAGAAAGGGGATAACACCAGACTGGCGGGGAAAATGCAGTTTCATTACCGGCTGGCTTTCGACCAGGAAGGGAAGTCCATGTTTTACTGCTTCAAGACATGCAAGCATTTCATACGGACGATTCCCAATTTGGTTTATGACGAAAGCAGGGTGGAGGACATCGATACAAACGGTGAGGACCATATTTACGATGAGTGCCGATATGTTTTCATGTCAAAGCCCATCGCGAAGCCCAGACAGGTACAGCGGTTACTGCCGCCGGAAGACCCTCTGGACCTTTACGCAGAGGAAAGAAACAGCGACAAGTACGAATTTTACCGGATTTGAGGAGGGAGAACATGATCGAACAGAGCAAAGTCAGAGAAGGCGAAAGCATTTTACAGGAATACAAAAACGGAAAGACCGCATTGGAAAAGCGTGTCATCGCCAACGAACAATGGTACAAGATGCGGCACTGGGAGCAGATTCGCAGAAAGGACAAGGGACCACAGACAGCCTCGGCATGGCTGTTTAATTCCTTAGCCAACAAGCACGCCGACGCTATGGACAACTACCCGCAGGCAAACCTTTTGCCACGGGAGGAGCGGGACAAACAGGATGCGGAGCAGTTATCCAAAATCGTGCCGGTGGTCATGGAGCAGAACGGATTTGAGCAGACCTACAACGACGAATGGTGGGACAAGCTGAAGAACGGTACCGGGGTTTTTGGCGTGTTCTGGAATGCGGAAAAGGAAAACGGGCTGGGGGACATTGAAATCCGTGACGTGGACATGCTGAACATCTTCTGGGAGCCGGGGATTTCGGACATCCAGAACAGCCGAAATGTATTTACCATTGCGCTGGTGGATACGGACATTTTGCAAGAAATATATCCTGATTTGCGGTTTCGAGGCGACGGGGCATTGAACACAGCGGAATATATCCACGACAGCGCCATTGACACTTCCCAAAAATCCATTGTGGTGGACTGGTATTACAAAAAGAGAGTAGGCACAAAGCTGGTGCTGCATCTGATCAAATTCTGTGAGGGGAATCTGCTGTATGCTTCAGAGAATGAGGAAGGCATGGAGAACGGTATTTATGACCATGGGAAATATCCCTTTGTGTTTGATGTGCTTTTCCCGGAAAAGGACAGCCCGGCAGGGTTTGGGTATGTAGACATCATGAAGGACGCCCAGATCAGCATTGACAACATGTGGATTTCATTCGAGAAGAACGTGAAGCAGCAGGCAGAGCCGAGATATTTCCGCAAACAGGGGGCGGGCATCAATGACAAGCAGTTTGCAGACCTGTCAAATTCCATTGTGGACTATACAGGTGATCCAAACGACATCATCCCCATACAGGTGAATCTAGTCAGCGGTATTGCAACGAACCTATATCAGATGAAAATTGAGGAACTGAAAGAAACATCAGCAAACAGGGACTTTTCTCAGGGGAGTACCGCAAGCGGCGTGACGGCGGCGTCTGCCATTGCTGCTTTGCAGGAAGCGGGGAGCAAGACAAGCAGGGACATGATCAAAGCCAGTTACAGGGCGTATGTGGAAGTGGTTTCGCTGGTGGTGGAGCTGATCCGGCAGTTTTACGACCTGCCACGGGAATTTCGCATCACAGGTGTGGGCGGTGACACATTTGTTTCCTATGACAACAGCAACATCAAACCACAGCCCATGGAAACGGTTATGGGCGTTGAGGTTAGCGGCAGAAAGCCTATTTTTGACATCAAAATTACAAGCCAGAAAAGCAGCCCATTTTCCAGAATCGCACAAAACGAACTGGCAAAGGAACTGTATGGAGCGGGACTGTTTAACCCGGAACTGGTGGATCAGGCGCTGATCTGTCTAGAGATGATGGACTTTGAAGGGAAAGACGCCATTGTGCGGAAGGTGGCGCAGAACGGTACCATGCTGCAGCAAATGGCACAGATGCAGGCGCAGATCGTGCAGATGTCAGGCATCATCGACAAGCTGACAGGAAAAGACCTGACGGGAGCAGTGACACAAGGGACGGTGGGAGCGCCTATGCCGAACAAGGTGGAAGGGACAGGCACCAGTGTGAACCCTTTGGGGGATGCGCAGAAAACCAGTAAGCAGAACATTACAGACAAGGCAAGGCGGACGACGCAGGAACGGACAGCCGTAAAGTAAAAAAACTTTGCGTCTCAGGCGGAACCTTCAAGCCGCAAAGTTGGAGACAGAGGTAAAAACAAAAGTTCCGGCGACATGCTGTCTGGAAACTTCTGTTTTTGTCCTCGGCGGAAGTGAATTCCGCCTGCGGATTCCAGAAAAAGAAAACAATTAGGAGGTTGGGATATGACAGAAATCACATACAGCATGGAAAATGGGCGGTACACTTTGGAAGCCAAAGGACATGCCGGATACGACAAACACGGGCATGACATCATTTGCGCTGCGGTCAGCGCCCTTTTGCAGATGGGCTGGGCAGGACTTCGGAACGAATGTGGTGTGATAGGTGAAATGGAGCAGGAAAGCGGATATTTCTTTTTTGATTGCACTGTGACCAATGAGGAAAAACAAAAGGAGGCAGACACACTCATGAAGTCTGTCATTTACGGACTGAAACTCATTGAGGATGGGGCACCGGAATATTTACACATCAAAAAAAGCCCCGTATAAACGGGGCTTTTGCTTATGGTAAATCGTGAGATTGTTCGATGTAGCGGTCATGCATTTGAGAAAGAACTGTGTCTTCATAGGTACTTCCATAGCCGCCTGTAAAATCGCCAAAGGCACCTTGACTAAGAGACCAGGAATTTCCATAGCCGCCTGCGTCAACCAAAGATTCATAAGGATCATATTTAGGCTGGGAGGGTGTATCAGGAATACTGTTCTGGATTTCTTCTACACGTTTTTTTGCTTCTTCTAGTCTGCGATCGCTTTCTGACTGTATTTTAGAGCGCATTTCTTCCAGTTCCTTCTGGCGTTCCAGTCGTTCAAGTTCGCGTTCCATTCTGCGAAGTTCCGCATCGGACAAAGTTGGCGCGGATGGTGTGTAACGAGCGCAGACCATTTGCTTGGATTCATCCCAGGATACAGAAGCACCGAAAGCTTCCAAAACAGCACGAATGGGAAGATAAACACGACCGTCGATGATTTTTGCGGAAGTGTCATTTGGAATGGAAACGCCGTTTCGATAAACGCAGGATTCCCCGATGGGAACAGAAACAGTGGTATCTCCATTTACCACAAAAGCAGTGCGGGAAGGCTCGTACCAGTTAACAGTGCAGCCCATGGATTCCATGGAAGCACGCAAGGGAACAAGGGTACGCCCGTTTTCATCAATGATGGGTCTGCCGGTGCTGTCCGTAAAAGAAACAGGAACATCATTGAAAGAAAGCCCTATCTGACCATAGGCAGGACAGGATACAGCAAAAGAGCAGACCAAAGCAAAAAGCAACGTATGTTTTTTCATAAAGAGACCCCCTTTTTCTTTCATCATACCACAAAAAAGGGGGGTGGGGGAAATCAAAATTGATTTTTCCTATACTGAAAACAGACACGCGGGAAAGACCGCAGAGGGCACGCCGGATAGACGGCAGAGAGGACACGCGGGAGAGACCGCAGAAAGGGGATACATCATGGAAAAATTCAAAATGGACTTACATCTCTTTGACGAAGGCGCGGCAGGCGGCGAAGGAGGCGCTGCGGCTCAGGGACCGGAAGCAGGCGCGGCAACAAACGCAAATGCGGAAGGAGGCAACCCAGAGGGCGGTCGTGACCTGGAAGCAGAGTTTGACAGTCTGATCAAAGGCGATTTCAAGGACACATACAACAACCGGGTAAGCGGCATCGTGAAAGACCGACTGAAAGGCAGCAAACAGACGGAAGCCAGTCTGCGGGAAGCCAGAGAAGTCATGGCGCTCATGGGCGAGCGGTACGGACTGGACGGCACAGACGCAAAAGCCCTGAGAGCGGCACTGGAAAACGACAAACAGTACCTGGAACAGGAAGCCCTGGAAAAGGGAATGAGCGTGGAACAGCTGGCAGAAATGAAGAAAATGGAGCGGGAAAACCGCAGTTTCCGGCAGGCTATGGAGCGGCAGCGGGAACAGGCAGAGTTTGACCAGAAATTCCGGGTATGGAGCGAGGAAGCGGAGGGACTGAAAGCACAGTATCCTACACTGAATCTCATGGAGGAATTTAACGATCCAAACTTCATCCGGCTGCTGGACAGTGGTGTGGGCGTGAAAGCGGCCTATCAGGCCATCCATTTTGATGAGATCATGTCCGGCGCTATGGCACACACAGCGCAGACCGCACAGAAAAAAGTCATGGACAGCGTGAAAGCCAACGGCGCAAGACCTATGGAAAACGCGGCCCAAGGGGCAGCGGGTGTATCCGCCTATACAGACGTTAACAAATTGACGAAACAGCAGAGAAAGGAAATCGCGGAGCAGGTCATGAGAGATCCTGACAAGCGAATCACATTCCGATAAGGAGGGAAAACACATGAAATACAAAATGGATTTGCAGCTTTTCGCAACGACAATGACAACGGATACCGGCACATTGTCTGCGGAAATGAAAACATATTACGACAACTGGCTCATCGACAACGCAGAGCCAAACCTGGTACACGACCAGCTGGGGCAGAAAAGACCCATTCCAAAAAACGGCGGTAAGAAAATCGAATTCCGCAGATACAAAGCGCTGGCAAAAGCCATGACAGCCATCACCGAAGGCGTGACACCGGAAGGAAACAGCCTGACCGTTACAACAAAAGAAGCCACCGTAAAGCAGTACGGCGATTTTATCCAGATGTCCGACGTGCTGATGCTGACTGCCATCGACAACAACCTGGTAGAAGCGGTGAAGCTGCTGGGACATCAGGCAGGCAGAACACTGGACACCGTCACCAGAGAAGTGGTGAACGCTGGTACCAACGTGCTGTACGCGCCAAAGAGCGACGGAACCGCCGTGACACAAAGAACCGATCTGGACGCGACCTGTATGGTGACAGTGCCTTTGGTCATGAAAGCGGCGGCGACACTGAAAGGACAGAACGCCACCCCCATTCGTGACAACTGTTACGCGGCTATCATCCATCCTTTCGTTGCCTACGATCTGATGCAGGATGAAAAATGGGAAGAATGGAGTAAGTACACCAATCCCGAACACATGTATAACGGTGAGTTAGGCAAGGTCGGCGGCGTGATTTTCCTGGAAAGCACAGAAGCGAAAATCTGGGAAGACGCGGCAAGCACTTCCCTGTCTGTATTCTCCACACTTGTGGTTGGTGAAAATGCCTACGGCGTAACAGAAGTTACCGGCGGCGGCTTGCAGACCATCGTGAAACAGCTGGGCAGCGGCGGCAGCTCTGACCCTCTGGACCAGAGAGCCACAGCGGGCTGGAAGGCACTGAAAACAGCTTGTATCCTGGCGGATGAATACATGGTAAGAATCGAAAGCACATCCAGCTTTGCAGAAGCGGCGGCCAACTAAAGGAGTGATACGAGATGGCAGAAAATAAAGAAAAAACAATGGAAGAAAAGATGCTGGAAGCCCTGCAGCAGGTGAAAGAGGAACTGGCAGGAGTGAAAGAAGAAAATGCAGCCATGCAAGAAAAGCTGCAGGAAGCGGAGAAAAAAGCCAAAGAAGCGGCAGAAACCGCAAAGGAAGCCAAAGGCGAAAGCAAGCTGACAGAAGCCCAGAAGCGGGCGAAGCTGGAAAGAGACATGCACGCAGCCATGCAGAAGGCGAAGGAAGACACCGTCAAGGTGAAGATCCCTAAGACGGAAACGGAAAGAGAAGACGTTTTCGTGTGCGTCAACGGCTGTTCTTACCTGATCCAGAGGGGAAAGGAAGTGGAAGTACCGAAGTTTGTGGCGGAAGTGCTGAAAAACAGCGAAGAACAGCGGGAAGCAGCTTACGAGCTTATGGAAAAAATGGAAGACAAAAACAAAGACGAATAACAACGGAGGAGGGGGCGAAAGCCCCCTTTTTTTCAGACGCAAAAGGCGTCTGTCGGACAAAGGCTCATTACATTCAAGCCTTTGCCGAGAAGACAGAGGGATAAACAGCTATTCCATCGGCATAAATGCCTTGAAACACGCTGTTTTCCTCGTCGGAAGTAAATTCTGACTGCGGATGGAAGTTGGAAAACGCTTTGTTTTCCAAACCTTTCCGCAATTTCACATAAAGGAAAATGGAGAGAAAAAGGAGTGATGTTATGATCTCGATTATTGGAAAACAAATGATCTTTCCCAATGAGGAACAGACTTTTGTCATCGGCGATGACGAAACCGTCAGCAGAGAGTTTATCATGAAGCGATATGAAGCGGACAGGATCGACCTTTCGGCACTGACATTCCGGTTGGATTTGCAGTACAAGAGCGGCGCAAAAAATACGGCGCTGCTGGTAAAGAGTATTCAGGAGGAAACCATCACACTGCTTTGGGATGTGACAAAAGAGGATTTCCCAGAAACAGGAACGGTATTCATCGACATGCGGGCATTTGATGATACAGGAGCAGTACGGTGGACAAGCGTAAAGACACCTATTTTTGTGGAAACCACCATTGACACACCGGGGGACTATAAGGGTGACCTGAGCGAGCTGGAACAGTTAGAAAGAGCGGTTTCCAAGGTTATCGACAGTGAGGCAGACAGAGTGGCGGCGGAAAGTCAGCGGGTACTGAATGAAAGTGTCAGAGAAGAAAAGGAAAATGAACGAAAGGCAGCAGAAACCGCCAGAGAACAGGCAGAAACAAAGCGTCAGGAAGATACAGCAGATGCCATAAAAGCGGCACTGGAAGCGGCGAAGAAAGCCAATACTGCCGTAGGCCCCATGGGTCCACAGGGTCCTACTGGCCCGGAAGGCCCACAGGGACCAAAAGGCGATAAGGGCGAAAAAGGTGATAGAGGGGAAACGGGTATCCAAGGGCCACAAGGGCCGCAAGGTTCAATGGGACAGACAGGGCCAAAAGGGGAACCATTTAGATACACAGATTTTACACCGGAACAATTAGAAGGACTGAAAGGCCCGAAAGGTGACAAGGGGGACACCGGCCCACAGGGCGTACAGGGAGAAAAAGGCGACAGAGGGGAACAAGGCCCGCAGGGTGAAACAGGCCCACAAGGAGAAACAGGCCCGCAGGGGGAAAAAGGAGACACAGGGCTGCAAGGTCCAGAAGGCCCAATGGGGCCAACAGGCCCACAAGGACCGAAGGGTGACAAAGGAGAAAAAGGGAATACAGGCGCGCAGGGGCCGGTAGGGCCAACAGGCCTCCAAGGCCCACAGGGGGAAACAGGCCCACAGGGGCCAGCAGGCCCAACAGGCCCACAAGGTCCAATCGGAGAAACGGGGAAAGGACTGCAAATTCTGGGATACTATGGGACACTGGATGCATTGAAACAGGCAGTCAAAACGCCGAAACCGGGGGACGCATACGGCGTCGGCAGTGCTGATCCATACGACATTTATGTTTATGATGGGATTTTGAAAGATTGGAGAAATAACGGGAAAATTCAGGGGCCACAAGGCCCGGCAGGCCCAAAGGGTGACACGGGGGCACAAGGTCCAAAGGGTGATACAGGTGCACAGGGACCACAAGGTATCAAAGGTGATAAGGGTGCTAAAGGTGATCCGTTCACCTATGACGATTTCACACAGGAGCAGCTTACAGCATTAAAAGGAGAAAAAGGCGATACTGGACCAACAGGTCCACAAGGACCAAAAGGGGAGAAAGGTGACACAGGGCTGCAAGGTCCAAAAGGAGAACAAGGACAGCAAGGACCAAAAGGGGAAAAGGGAGATCCATTTACATACGCAGATTTCACGGAAGAACAACTGGCGGAATTGAAAGGACCAAAGGGAGACACTGGCGAACAGGGTCCAACAGGAGAACAGGGACCACAAGGTCCGGCAGGTCCGAAAGGAGATACGGGAGAAGCTGGTGCAAAAGGAGATACCGGTGCACAAGGACCACAAGGTGTGCCGGGAGAAAAGGGCGCAGACGGAAAGAGCGCCTATACGGCAGCAGCGGAAAACGGATACACAGGAACGGAACAAGAATTTAACACCACACTGGGCAATCTGGGAAATTTGAATACAACACTGGATGCCATCAATGGGGAGGTGATCTGATGGGAACGACAACAGAAAAACTGACATACTTACAGGGAACAAAAGACGCTATCAAAAACGCCATTGTGGCAAAGGGCGTGGAAGTGCCGGAAGGGACCACGTTTCGTGGATATGCGGAAAAGGTGGGAGAGATACAGACGGAAATAACGCCAGAATGGAAAACGACAAGTGTGAGTTGGGAAAAGGAAGGAAAATTGTATAAGTATAAAATCAAAATTCCAATCGAATCTAAAAATCAAAGCGTAATCATTTTTTTAATAGATAATTATAGAGGTGATGAGCAAATAACCTGTTTTGGAATTTCAACAGAAACTATTAGTGATGCTGAATATGACTATTCCTTTAATGCAGATAATTATTTTGAATTCATGGAAAGAACAAATGAAATGGTTACGTTTGAATATGTAGAGCAGTTTGAAACCGGAGATAAGGTTTTCACTTATATCATAGTATAAAAGTTAGTTAAGTTACTATTTGACACGTTCTTGTGGGACTAAGGCAATAAGACAGGTAATTATTTGTTGGTTTAAGGAATCTAAATCGTAGAAAGGAGTGAAACAATGCAATGAACTTACGAGAGTTATTGGTGGAGGTCGACCAGCTTCGCCCAAACGCCTTTGCAGACGCGGAGAAGATCCGCATGGTGAACACGGTGGAAGGTCGCATTTACAAAGATATTTTGAGCAAATACGAAGGGGAAGAACCTGTATTTATACCATTTGCAGAAGGACAGGAGGAGCGGGAACTGGCGGTTCCCGTTCCCTTCACAGACGTGTATGTGTATTATCTCATCAGCATGATGGATTTTTACAATGGAGATTCCAACAAATACAACGACAGTATGATTTTATACAACGACGCATGGGAAAACTATGCGGCACACTATTTGCAGACACACACACCGAAACAGACGAACCTTTGCGGCATGATCCCATTAAGGGGGTGGTGAGATGAAATTACCAAGATTGAGCGGACGGGAAGCCGTATCGGACAGGCTGGTATCCTTCCAGGGGATTAATGTACTGGATACGGCAGCACAGGGGGCATTTGTAGACATGGGAAACTTATCCTCTGACCATTTTCCATATCTGTCTATCCGAAAGCCCAGAGGAACCGTACAGAAACTGACAAAGGCAAACGGGCTTTTGATGCGGGAGAAGATGTTCTATGTAGATGGCACAGAAGCATTTTACGACGGGCAAAAAGTGGGAGCTGTGACGGACAGCGAAAAGACGCTGCTTTCCATGGGGGCATATATCCTGATTTTCCCGGATAAGATTTCTTACAACACCGCAGACGGCAAGTGGGAGAGTATGGAAAACAGCTACACTTCCACAGGGACAGTCACTTACAAACAATCCTATTTGACAGAAACAGACCTGGACCCGGAAGGACAGGTATATGTAAAAATCGAGGCAGCAGGCATCGAAGAAGGATTTGCGGAGGGGGACGGCATCGAACTTAGCGGTTTTAACGTGGAAGTGCTGAATAAAACGGCGGTTATCAAGGACATTGGGACAGGATATATCAAAATCGTGGGACCTATCGACAAGGACGGGAGCCAGACGGAGCCCATCACCATCAAGCGGACAGTGCCGGACATGGATTTTTACACCGTATCTGAGAACCGTTTATGGGGTTGTTCCTCCAAAAATCATGAGATTTACGGGTCGAAGCTGGGAAGTTTTCGGAATTTCAACTGCTTTGATGGCGTGAGCAGTGACAGCTATGCCGCAACCATCGCCAGCGACGGGGATTTCACGGGAGCAATCACCTATCTGGGATATGTGATGTTCTGGAAAGAAAATGCCGTTTACAAGGTGTATGGCAATCGTCCTTCCAATTTTCAAATCGTGGAAGGGATGCTGCGAGGCGTTGCGAAAGGATGCGGGAAAAGTCTTTGCATCGTCAACGAGGTTTTATACTACAAGTCAGAAAGTAGCGTCATGAGTTTTCAAGGGGCATTGCCAACGGATGTGGGGGCGGTGCTGGAAGCTGGATACGGTGCGGCGGAAGCAGGAAGGATGGGAAACAAGTACTATATTTCCATGGAAAATGGGCTTTTTGTCTATGACACGGCAAAGGGGCTATGGCACCGGGAGGACAACACAAAAGGGAGATATTTTTCCACTTACGGAAGTGTGCTGTACTATTTGGACGGGAACACCATCAAGACCATGGAAGGAACGGATGAAGAAGTCATTGAGTGGTATGGGGAAACAAACGATTTTACATACAACATGCCGGACAGTAAATTCGTATCACGCTTTTCCATCCGCATGATGGTACCCAATGGGGCAGCAGTGGAAATCTACATCCAGTACGACAGCACGGAGGCATGGCAGCGATTGAAGCAGATCGGGGGCATGCGTACAAATGTTGTGAATGTGCCTGTGATTCCCAGACGGTGCGATCACTTCCGTTTACGCTTTGCGGGCTACGGTCCAGCGATTTTGCAGGATATGACCATTTATCTCACCAGCGGAAGCAACGAGCGGAGGTGATGCCATGGCTATTTACAGCGGGATCCAATTACCGGATATGGGAGGAATTGACGATAGAAAAGAACGACAGCAGATACTCAATTATCTTGCCCTGCTGGATGAAAAACTACGGTACATGTTCCAGAACATCGACCCAGAGGAGAACTATACACCTAGTGCCTTCCAAAACTACATCAAGACAGAGAAAGGGCTTACCAGTTTACAAGTGGAGCAGGGGAAGATTTCTTCTCTGGTTTCGGACTTAGAGGGGAATTTTTCCATGCTGGAACAGACAGTGAATGGGATTTCATCTACTGTGGCAGATATGGAGGGGAATATTTCCATCATTGAGCAGGAGGCGGACAAGATCAACTGGATTGTGGCTGGAGGCGGTAGTGCTTCCAGTTTTACGCTGACAAGCAGGATGGCAAAGCTGATTTCTGACGAGATAGAAATCTATGGACCTGTGACATTTAACGACCTTTCCACAGGAGGACGGTCGGAAATTAACGGGGACAACATCACAACCGGGCAGATACTGGCGGACTATATCGCATTGGGCGGGCTGATGACCGTTTACGAGGACAGCTACAACACGAAATACGAAGGCGGATACATCGGATACGGCAGAGGGGACGACGGCGAAGGAAGGACATACGGTATCATGATGACAGATGCCACAGAGAGCAGTCTTTTCATTGCAACAGACAGGGGCGCAAGAATGACCAACGGGAACAGCGCCGTGTACTGTACGTCTTATGATGTGGTATTCACAACGGGCATAGACTATTATGTGACGGATCTGAACTTTTACTGCGGGACAGACGCGGTATCCAGACTGGGGACATCATCCAGACTTTGGAGGGAAGTATATGCAGAAGTGGGAACCATCAACACATCCGACCGGAGAAAGAAAAACAGTATCAGTTATGATATGACGAAGTATGAAAAATTCTTTCAGGAACTGAAACCGACGCCCTACAAAATGAACAACGGGACAAGCAACAGATTACACATTGGATTCATTGCCCAGGACATCGAAGAAAATCTGGCAAATAATGGGCTGACCAGCCTTGATTTTGCGGGATTTATCAAAAGCCCGGAATATTCGGAGGTGACAAGAAGCGGCGTACCGTTAGAAGGGGCAGAAATCGTGGACTACCGATACGCCTTGAGGTATGGGGAATTTGTGGCACTGAACACCTATATGATACAGCAGTTATATAAACGAGTAGAAGCATTGGAGGGAAAAGCATGAAACTGAAGAAAAGAGCTATCATCGAAAGTCTGGACAGTGTGGCGAACCTGTACGGAAAGGAAATGGAAGCGGAAGCGGCGCTTTTGATGCTGGTGAACGCCTTGCAGCTGAACAGAGCGGCGGAATCAGTGAAAAGTGAGCTGCAGGAGGCAACGAAGGACAGAGATACATGGAAGGCAGAAACGGATAGGATTCTGGAAGAAACAATGGAAGTGCCTATTCATACAGTGGATGTGCGGAAGATGGGGTGCAGGGTAAGTCCTGCCCAGATGCATAAGGTGCTGTTTTTGTTTTGAGTAAACTTTGTGTCTCAGGCTTTGCCTTCAAGCCGCAAAGTTGGAGACAGAGGAGGAAACAAGAAGTTCCAGCGACATTCTGTCTTGAAACTTCTGTTTCTGTCCTCGGCGGAAATGAATTCCGCCTGCGGATTCCAAAAAAAGAAGAAGCTGAAAAATACCCTGCTGGAAGGCGGGGTATTTTTTATGCAAAAAAAGGACCGATCATATCAGCCCATTTCTTTGATGCGTTTTTGCAGGAAGCGGAATTGTTCTTCCATTTCTTCCGCGGTGATTGTGCCAGACTGCACAGCATGTTCCATATTTTTTTCATAAACAGTTTTGATTTTTGCTGCACAGGACATAGGATTGAGCATGCCCGGAGAAAGATGATATTTTCCGCTGGTGAGCAGGTCAAAAGCAGAATGAGAAAGAAGCGTACGGGAAATGGTGTCATAATCAACGGAGTTATCATCCCATGTGGAAATTTCATCCGAAAAAGATTCCATCATGTTCCACACCTGTTTTTTCAGATCCGGCAGAGCCGAAGGCACAGACTGAGAGCATTGTTTTTCATATTCAGAAATGTGATACGCACAGAAAGACCAGAGTTTTTCCATGCGTTTTTTTATTTTTGCGCTGCGAAACAGAAACACGAAAATTCCCCCTTTTGGGTTCAATATAACACAGACGGAAAAGGTATGACAATAGACCTTTTCCACAAAAAGGGGCTGGGGGAAGTTTGCGTCTGATTTCTTTAGAATGAAAAGAAAAAAGGAGGTCGGACGATATGGCAAAAACACTGGAAGAGTATTTGAAGGAAAATCCAAATTTGAAGCTGGGACAGGCGGACATGGACCTGGGACGGCAGAATTTTGGAGCATTGGAAGAAATCATCAAAGCAAGACAGGACTGGGCAAACGCAACGACAAAAGAGGAAAAGGATGCAGCACACAATCGGGCGGAGAACATCAGAAAATATTATGGCAGTTACAGCGGCGGCACAGACGGCATGAGCGGACAGTACAGTCCAACATATGTAAAGCCGAGCAGTGCGGCGCAGGAGGACAATATACAGGCGATTTTTGACCGTTTGAACGGGGCATACAAGGGGAACGCGCCTACATGGACACCGAAGTATGAGAGTGAAATTGAGGACATACTGGGTGAAATCGGGGACTATGGTCCATTTGAATATGATTTGATGGACGATCCCATGTACCAGCAGTACAGAGACAGTTATATCCGAGAAGGGAAAAGAGCCATGGAGGACACAGCGGCGCAGACAGCAGCCATGACAGGCGGTTACGGCAGTACCTACGGGGCGACAGCGGCTCAGCAGAGTTACGACCGTTATTTAGAGGGGCTCAATGATGTGGTACCACAGTTGGAACAGACGGCATACGGCAGATACCGTGACAGTCTGGGTGACCTGTATAACCAGATGAGTGCGTTGCAGCAGGAAGAAAGCAGGTTGTTTGGACAGTATGCAACAGAAAGAGGATTTTCACAGGCGGACAGGGATTTTGCTTATAATGCAATGCTGGCGGCTATGAATCAGAACAACTATGAAAACGAGTTTGACAGGGGCATTTTTGAAAGTGACAGAGATTTTGATTTCAACGAAGGTACAACAAAATGGCAGATGACGCAGGAAGAAAGACAGAACGCAATCGACAATGCTTTGGCAATCGGAGATATTGGGGCATTAAAAGAGCTGGGATACGATACCAGATATTTAGAATTTTTACAGCAAGTGGAACGGGCACAGGGAAACGCGGCTATCAAAAAAGCACAGGAAGCAATGAGCGGAAAGAGCAGCAGTAGCAGTAGTAAAAAAAGCAGTAGCAGTAAGAGCAGCGGAAGCAGCAGTGGAACGAAATATTACAAAACTGGTGATGGAGATAATGGAAATGAAAAGAAAATCGTAAATCAACACACAGAAGATAGTGTTTATGTAGCCGGTTATGGGGAAATTACAAATGATGTGCTTGAAGATTATTTGGAGAAAGGATATATCAGAGAAACAGTTGTAGGAAACAATATTTATTATACAGCGGCGAGATAGAAGGGAGGAAAAGAAAAATGGCAATCAGTGAATTTACGAGAGAACGGGCAAGGAAAACAAGAGAAAAGAATATAGAAAAAACAAGGTATGATGAAGAAACTGGAATCAGAATGGATAGCGGCAACGATGAGTATTATAAAAAAGCATGGGAAAATTATAAACGAGTGAAAGCATCTGATTTAGCACCAAAGGTAGCAGGGGGAACCGTAAACCCCATCATTTCTTTTGGGAATGTACGGGAAAATCCGGTGCTGAAACGGAAAACAAATACCACAAAAACATACAGTCAGGCATTGACGGAAAACAGAAACAAAGCAAAGGTTTTGGAAAATGGGGCAAAACTGCCGACGGTGATCCCGCCAAAGGGGGATGTGAGTAAGCTGATCCTGCCGGACACCGGGGGCGGCGGTACTGTCAATCCAACGCTAAAACGTAATGAAGTACGTACAAATTATGACTATATGACAGACCGGGAAGCGGCGGTGTATAAGTACTATCGTGACAGAGGACAGGTGGAAAAGGCACAGGAATATCTGGACGCACTGGAAATGGATGTGAACCAGAGAGCAGCCATGCAGAAAAGAGAGGATGCAAAGAAGCTGGCGGAGGAAAGCACAGCGGCGGCACTGTATGCCCGTGCAGTTGGGAACATTGGACAGGCAGCCGGGGCAGTTTACGCGGCGGCAATGGAAGGGGCGGACAAGCCCGTTGACCCTTATCATCCACTCATGGGCGGCGTGAACATGAATGAAGGACTTTATGAAGGGCTTATGGGACAGAGTACCGGGGCGAATAAGGTGTTTAAGGATATTGGTCTGGGTATTTTTGACTGGGGTACACAGGCAGCACTTTTGGGACCTGCGACACCTTATGTCATGGCGGCAGGGGCAGCAGCAGGTAACACCAAAGACGCACTGGAAAGAGGCGGAACAACAGACGAAGCAGTCATGTATGGTCTGGCAGGAGGCGCGGCAGAAGCTATCACAGAAAAACTGGGATATGACAGATTATTCAAATATGGCGCAAATGCCATTGCCAAGAAATTGGGGCACGCCGGTTTGTTTGAACTGAGCGACAAAATCGCTGACAAAGGCGCGTTGGCGAAATTTCTGTGGGAAGTTATGCCGCATGGTGTATCTGAAGGGCTGGAAGAAGCAACATCGGAATTTACCAATATCGTGGCAGATACGCTTGTTTTAGGTGACAACAGCCAAATGAAGCAGATCGCACAGACAGCTATGGAAAACGGCGCAACAGAAAGCGAAGCTGTGAAAACAGCATTACAGCAAGGATTTTTACAAGTAATATACAGCGGGGCAATCGGTGCTGCCAGTGGCGGTGTCATTGCCGGCGGTATTGGCGGCCTGAGCCGTGCGAAAGGAAGAAACGCACTGGAAATGGCAGGAAATCCAGCAGGTGTGGCAAGGGAAGCCATGACAAACGCGGGAAAAGAAGTGACAAAGAGAATAAACGACATGAGAAGCCAAGGAAAGGCAGAAGTGCCGGAAGGGACAACACAGGGGAATGTGTTGCCGGAACAGGGAAATGTGATGGGAAACAGCGAAAATACATCCATGGAGCAAAGACAGGAAAACACAGCCCTGCGGGATTTCGGTGAAAAATACTATTACACCGAAGGGCAGAAGGTCGTCAACGAGGAAGCGGAACGGAGAGGGGACACATCTTTTATTCCTGCTTTTCAGACATATTACACAGCGGGACTTACGGGGGTAAAAGAAAGCGACATCAAACAGACGGCGGAAACCATTGTGGCAGACAAGGGGCTTTTGCGTGCGGCATATCTGGCTGGGGTGAACGACCGGAAAGAAGATCTGGAAGCAAGGATGAAAGGCACAGGGAAAATGGGACAGACTGCCGGCGTTTTTCTGGAAACGGATGCAGTAACAGAAGATCAGTTAAGTTTTATAAAAGCTGTTAGTAAGGTTGCGGAACTGGAAGCTGTGTTGGTAGAAGAATTGCCGGAGGACAGGCGTGGGTATTATGAAAACAACAAAGGACGTATAACCATTGCTGTAAATAGCGGACAGTTTGCAGGAACTGTTTTCCATGAACTGAGCCATTATATCAGAGAAGCAAATCCGGAAGGATTCGACCGGATGCGGCAGGCGGTATTTTCTGCGGCGGCTGCCATGAAAGGCATGGATACGGAAGCATATATCAAGAGTTATGAAAAAAGATACGGGGAGGCGTATCGAGAAGCAGGACAGGAAGCGGGCTATGATGTGATTCTGGAAGAAATGACAGCGGACATGCTGGGAGAGCTGGCAGGAGATGAAAAGAGCCTGCGGGCGTTTTTAGAAGAATTGAATCGAGAAAATCCAACGGTATTGGGAAAAATCTGGGAATTTGTGGAAAGTCTGCTCAAAACGCTGAAAGGTCTGGTCAATGACGGACGTTTTTCTTCTTTCAGTGAGGAATTGAAAAAGGACATTGATTTTACAGAAAGACTGGCAAAAATGCTGGCGGAGGAAACGAAGAAAGCCGGAGAAATGCAGAGAGGGGAAAACGCTGGCAAAGGAAAAGGAAAGGATACGGAGAAAAAATTAAGTAAAAAAATCGGCGGTGTATTCCCTGAAATCAATGTATCTGTAGAAGATTTTAAGCAGATGGGAATAAGTGAAAAATCGTTAAATAATTTGAAGGTGATCGAAGAAAAGGTATATCAATATTTAAGCGGAAAATTTTTGTCTGAGGGGAACCGGGAAAAGCCAATATTAAATCTTGATACTGGAATGGAAGTATGTGTATACAGAGGCGGTATCAATGAAACATTCAGAAAAGATGCATACTATAAAAATCTTTCAAGTGAATGGAAAAAAATTAAATTGGCAGCCATGATGCACATGGATATGCTGATCAAATATGGTGAAATTCGAGAAAAAGAGGCGGCGAATTATCATAACGAGAAAAGTACAACAAGATTTGCCTATTTGACAGCTCCTATACTGGTTGGAGGAAAACCCTATACTGTGGATATTGATATTAAAAGAACGGATAGAGGGGACAGATTTCACGTTCATAAAATAAAAATAGCAGACAGTTCGGCACAAGCGGCAAAAATGCGACCTGTGTTCGAAGTTGAACTGTCTGCTGAACAGATTATAGCACAAGATAATGGGAAAGACAATGGAAAAGGCAGAGAATCAGGAAAAAGGTTTTCTTTTGCAGGAGAACGTGCAAGAACAGCGGACAGAGAAAAGCTGGACATGGCAAAGAAGATGGAGGAAGAAGGGAAAACCAGAAGGGAGATTTATGACAAAACGGGATGGTTCCGGGGAGCGGACGATAAATGGCGTTTTGAGATTGATGATAGTCAAATGCAATACAGATATGCGGGTGTACCGGGACTTTCAGCATATTTGCAAAACACAGAATTATTTGAGGCATATCCAGAACTGCGGAATGTTACGATCAAATTTGAAAAGCTGAAAGATGGTGTAAAAGGGGTTTACAACGGAGAAAAAAATGAAATTACATTGGACGAAAGTCTGAAGGAGGCACCAGGTACCGTATTATTGCATGAGATTCAACACGCCATCCAGAAAATAGAAGGTCATGCAAACGGGGCAAACAGAGAATACTGGGAAAGAAGGATTGAAGAAGGTTTTGACGCGAGAACCGCAGAGGAAAAGGCAAAAGAATGGAACCTGAAAAAACAGATGGAAGAATTAAAGAGAAAGAATCCGGAATTTTATCAAGATATGCAGGAGCTGGACAGCATGGTTCCGACAATTCCGAGAGGGAGAATAGACTGGGAAACACTGGAAGAAATTGAGCCTGACCCTATTGAATGGCAGTTATACGACCAAAGAAGGGAACAGTTAGAAGAAAAATATGGGGAAGAAATGGTTTGGGACTATATCGATCTGAAATATGAGTTAGACCAAAGCAGAAAAGGAAACGAAAGAACCGCATTTGATCTGTACTATGCGACAGCGGGAGAAATTGAGGCAAGAGATACAGAAAAAAGAATGCATTTTACAAAGGAAGACCGGAAGAAATGGTTCCCGAATATTGGGGATGAAGATACGGTATTTGCGGAAAGCGTAAAATTTTCTTTGAAAGAGCCTGTAGAAGAAACCAAAGACCTAATCGCCGTACACAACATGAACGCAGAGGATCTGAAACGAACATTGCAGTTGGGAGGTATGCCCATGCCATCCATTGCCATTGTAAAAGGAAAAATGGGACATGAAAATTTCGGTGAGATTTCCCTTGTATTCGGAAAAGATACCATCGACCCGGAAGGAATGAAAGAAAATAGGGTATATGGAGCGGATGCCTGGACGCCTACGGTGCCGCAGATCGATTACGAAGTGGACAGCAAAAAGGCGAAAGCATTTGAAAACGAAGTGGGAGAGAGAGCCAGCAGGTTTGCGGATGGTATTTTTTCTTCTTATTCTGTGCTGCGGAGCATTGGAGTGGATGAAAGCACAAGAAAAACAGAAAATGAAGTGGTGAAAGAACTGGCTGGACAGGATGCTGTTATAGCGGCATATCTGGAAGAACAAGGGAAAACCATGGAGCCGGTGTATGATTACAAAGAAAAGTCATACGACAGACATGGAAATGACGCTTTGCGGGCATATATCCAGAAAAAAGGTACAGACGAGCTGAGAAAACTGGTACAGGACATGGAAAGCGGCGCTGTGGACTGGATGGAAGCGGTGCAGGGGGAAATGGACAGATACAGGGAATCCATTGAACCGGAACTTAGAAAAAGGGCACAGGGTTTTTTCAAAAGCAGACCAGCAGAAGTAGTAGAAAAGAAAGTGACAGAACGGCTGAAAAAAGAAATGGTGCCAAATCGTGTGAGAGAATTCATCGAGCACGCTTGGGAGCTGCAGTCAAATCCTGTGGAAACAGAAGGGCAGGTAGACAGAAACGCTACCAGAGAAAAAATGCGGAAGATGGTTGATGCGGAAGCGGTGGAAAAATGGGTGAAGGAAAAAACAAAAGGGATGCTGGGAGAAGCCGGCATTTATAATGGGAAAGACCCATATACACAAAGTGGAAAACAGCGGACATTTGCACAGATGCACTACGCTTACACCTTAGAAAACCTAGTAAAAGCCATGAAAGGAAATCAGCAGGAAAAAGGGGAAGGTCTTTGGGGTGCAACAGCAAGAGGTTTGCAGGCAGTCACAAGCAGAGAATACAGAAGTATAGCACAAATCAGAGGAGACAAAGGAAGATTGCAGCAGGTGGACGAAGGGGAATACAAAGCGGAACTGGAAGCCATCGACAGAGAAATTGAAAGTATTGTTTCTGAAATCAAAAAAACAAACAAAGCGCACAGCGACAATACATATACAGAAAGTGACATCATTGGGGCTGTGATGCTGGAAGCGGCACAGGGAAGACATACAAAAGCAGCCATAAAAAAAGCGTTTGCAAATAATGATTATGATATTTCAGATATGGTAGCGGGAAAAATGGCGAATGTATTTGAAAGTGTGATGGAACTGCCGACAACATATTTTGAGGCGAAGCCGCAGAGGGCAGTCATGGTAGATGAGATTCGGGCAGCGATTGTACCGGATGATCTGGGTGCAGATGTGGTGGAACAGATGGAAAAAGCCGGGGTTCCACTGATAACTTATGAGGCGGGGAATGAGGAAAGCAGAAAAGAAGCACTGAACAGTGTGGAAGGCGTGCGGTTTTCCATCCGGGAAGAAGCCTACGACGCTTTAGTGGAAGAAAATGAAGCACTGAAAGAAGCCAATGAAGCCCTGAGCCGTCAGTTTGAAATTACGAAAGACGCCGTACATGATCCAGTGAGCGCAAAGAAAGCCGTCAGAAAATGGCTGAAAGCAATCAACAGTACATACGATGTAGATATTTTTACAGAAAAATTTCTTGCTTTGGCGGATTACGTGGCAAATGCCGGGGACAGAGTGGATTTTCAGAAGGTCATGGGCGCACTGCAAAAGCTGGCGTATGACGCTTTATCCGAAAGCAAGGTTTTGAACACAGACCTTTCCGACGCGTACAAGGACTTCAAAAACGATGTACGCAAGACAAAAATCAAAGTGACAGAGGATATGGCGGAGGAATTTGACTATTATGGCGGATACAACACCGTCAGAAAAGAAAATTTCGGGAAAATCAACCTGAGCAGACAGGGCGGCATTTATGCAGATGTGTTTTATCAGGAAATGGCAGAAAAATACCCGGAACTTTTGGATGTGGAGCGTGTGAGCACACAGGTGGATGTGGTCATGGATCTGTTGGATGTAGTGGATAGTTTACAGCCTATCTACGAAAACCCTTATGGCATGAATCTGGACGAATACGCCATGGATGCGGCTTATGATCTGTGGGAGATGTATTTTGACATCGAGATGCAGAAGCCTACCTTTGCGGACAAATACGAAAAGAAACTGGAAAAAGAAAAAGCCAGAGCAAGAGCCGCAAGGGAAAATCTGCGGAAAGATCTGAAGGAAAGATACGATGAAAAATTACAGCAGGCAAAGGAAGATCAGAAAAAGAAACTGGAAGATGCCAGACTGGCTGCGGCAATGCACGAAGGAAGGGCACTTGTGAAACAGCGTCGTGCCATTTACGAAAAATTGAAAGCAAGGGACAAGGAAAGACGGGACCGGGCAGAATATGCCAAGTACAAAAACATCATCGAGAAAGAAGCGGCGCTGCTGAAAAGATGGGTGGAACGTCCCACAGACCAATACCATGTGCAGGAAAGCATGATGGAAGGCGTACGGAATTTCCTGGAAAAGATGAAATTCGACGATCCAGACCTGAATATCATGCCAACAGACATTCATAGAATGATGGATGATTACAAGGCAATGACAGATGAAAACACTATGCTTTATGCGGAAGAAGATGAAAACGTAAATGAACTGTTAAAAAGCCTTGACAAACGTGTTGGAAATGGAATAAAAGTTTCAGAATTAGGTCCCACAGAAATGAGACAGCTGTCTGTGGTGATCCGCAGCGTATCCCATTTGGTCAGAAACGCAAACAAAATGGTTTCCATCAAAAACGGACAGAAAATATCCACCATCGGGAACGCATACATGGAGGATGTGGAGAATAAAAAAACAAAGAATCCAGACAGCCGCCTGCGGGTACTTTCTGACATGATGAATGTGCAAATGCTTGATACAGAAAGTTTCTTCAAGGAAATGGGGAAAACCGTACACGATACCATTTACAGAGGGCTGCGAGAGGGCTTTGACAGAAAAATTATCCATGTGAAAGAAGCGTCAGAATTTATGCAAAAGACTGTCGACAAAAAGAAAATCCGTGAATGGGGAGAAATGGAACCGAAGGAATACACTTTGAGCGGCGGGAAAATTTCGCTGACAGATGCGCAGATCATGAGCCTGTACTGCTTGATGCGCAGAACACAGGCAAGAGGGCATATTTTTGGAGGCGGCATCAAAGGGGAACCTGTGGTGCATAAAGTCAGAGGAGAAAAGGGGAAAAGAGAAATTGTAAAAAACACAAAGCCGGTAAAAGTAACAGCGGCAGACGTAACAAAACTCATGAGCAATCTGACAGAGGAACAGAAAAAGGCTGCTTTGGAGATCCAAGGATATTTGGAAAGCGTGGCAAGCTGGGGAAACGAAGTCACCATGAATATGCTGGGGTACAAAAAATTTACGGAAACCAACTATTTCCCAATTGTGACCGATGAAAACTACATAAACACCATGTACGGCGCAAGAGGGGAAAAGAACAGTACACTGCAAACAATGGGCATCACCAAACAGACAAACAGAGAAGCGAAAAACCCCATCATTCTGGAAAATATTTTTGACGCTTATGTCAGACACATTGACCAGATGAGCAGTTATAACGCTTTTGTGCCGGCGCTTTCAGACCTGAACAAATTTATGAACTACCGGGAAATGGTGCGTGTGGTGGACGGAAAGAAATTCGGTGAGAACAGAAGTGTCAAAGAAACCATGCAGCGGGTCATGGGTCCGGCTGGTGACAAATATGTACGGGATTTGATGGAACGTCTGAACAATCCGGCAGTAAAAGAAGATGTGGAACGGCTTCCACGCATTTTTCTGCGAAACATGAAGATTGCCAGCGTAGGCGCCAACCTGCGTGTTATCATCCAGCAGCCAGTGAGTTACCTGAGAGCGGCGGACGAAATCGGCGTGGGGTATTTGATGGGAGCACTGGTACCAAGCAAGACAGACTTTGAAAAGGTATATGAATATGCGCCAATCGCTCAATGGAAAGAGTGGGGAAATTATGAAATGAACGTAGGGCGCACCATGAAAGAATTGCTCATCGGTCAAAATTTCTATGAAAGTTTCCTGGAAAAATCCATGATTGCCGCAGGTATCATGGACAAGCTGACATGGGGACGCATTTGGAGAGCGGCAGAGCTGGAAGTGAAGAAAAAATATCCAGAACTGACAGGAAACCGGTACTATGAGACCGTCGGGAAGCGGTTTTCGGAAATTATCGACGGAACACAGGTAGTGGACAGTATTCTGCACAGAAACCAGATGATGCGGAGCCAGAGTCTGTTTTCCCAGATGGCAACATCATTCATGAGTGAACCCACAAAGACATATAACATGATGCGTAATTCCATGGTGGCAGTGATCAAAGAAAACACGCCGGAGAACCGGAAGAAGGTTGTCAGAACATTTATGACATTAGTTGCAAATGGCGTATGTGTTGCAGCTGCGGCTGGGCTGGTGGATATGCTCAGGGATGATGACGACGATGAAACATTGCTGGAAAAATGGCTTCAGGCGTTCAGAGGTGATTTTACGGAAGCGGAAAGCGTCAGCGACTATATTCTAGCTGCTATTTCTTCCAATTTGGGGAATAGTTTCAACCCGTTGGGATATATCCCTTATATGAAGGATATTTTCTCTGTGATACAGGGATATACCATACAGCGGACGGATATTAGTTGGCTCAATGATTTGGTGAAGTCCGGGAAAAATCTCATGCGGTATATGGATGGGGACAGCAACTATACGTTGAATGCTGTTTTGATGGACGCTGCAGGAAGCCTGTCAAAGGCAACAGGTATCCCCATCAATTCCGCAAAACGGGATATTCTGGCAATCAAAAATACCATTGTCAATTACACACTGGGATTGGACGCACAGTATGAAAACCAGAAGCTGACCTATGATGTGGGAAGTGAAAAGAATATTTCCATGTATGTGAAAATGATGCTGGAAGCGAAGATGAGCGGAAACGAACAGATCGCCACACGGATTTACAATGACATGGTCAACGGCGGCATTTCCAATGAAAAGATTGACAATAAAATCAAAACTGAACAGGTGAAAGCCATCAAGGAAGAACCGGAAGCCATGGAAGCGGCAAAAGCATACAACGAAGGCAGGGTGGATGATTACACCAGAAACGTGGAAGCGTTGGCAAAGAAGGGGTATTTCATGGCAAACATTGAAAGTGCTGTGGAAAGCCTGACGAAACCGCCTGCGGAGGACGAAGAAATATTTGAAACCATTACAAAGGACTACTGGAAGGAGGGAGAGGCAGACGAACCAGCGGACTATGCTTTGTTATTCAATGCCTATATGAACGGCAACATGGCGGACTATGACAGGATGTGGGCTATCTTAAACGCTGCGGGGAAAGAGGATAACAGTATCCGCAGCAGTATGCGGAGCCGACTGAAATCGGAATACTGGAAAGCCAAAGAAGCCGGAGACAGTCAGCGGATGCAGAGAGCGGCAGAGGAATTTTACAGACTGGGCGGAAAAAGAGAAACACTGGAAAAGGCACCGCAGTAAAGAGGGAGGGGGAAACCCCTCTCTTTTTTTGGTAGGATGAATGGGAGGTGATGGGTATGGAAGCGGAATTGATCATGATGGGGCTTTCTTCCATTTGTTCCTTTCTGGCGGCGTACACGATGTATAAGATCCAGAAACGGGAAAAGTTGGAAGAAGAAAGAAGAAAAGCGCGGGACCAGGAGCACAAGCAAAAAGAAAAGGCGAGAGAACAGTTTGAGTTATATCTTATCCGTAGCAATAACGCAGCAATCGCACTGGGAGAAGCAACGGCAAGAGCCGTGCAGAGGATTCCTGACGCAAAATGCAACGGGGATATGCACAAGGCTCTGGAATATGCGGAAGCGGTGAAACATCAGCAAAAGGAGTACCTGCATCAAAAGGCGGTTGAGAACATTGTCTGAATACGAAGTGATCAAGAAGAAGAAAAAAGAGTATTCTAAAAAAATCATGAACATGGAAATGGCGCTTTTGTGGGTAAATACATTGGGTGTATTGGGGCTGGCGTATCTTTGTGTATTAAAATCATTTGACGCGGCTTTTCCATGGCTGACGGCTATGGTGACGCTGCCATGGGCGGCATGGGGCGTTAGCAAGACGGGGTATACCATGAAATCCGTAAAAGAGAACACAGAAGGAGGAATCGTCTATGAAAACATGATGCAGAACAAAGGAGGCGGTGTGTGATGTTGGAAGTTGTATGTGCATTTATCCTGGGGTTTTTGATCGGCGCAGGATGCGAAGGAGCAATAAAGAAGTGAAAGGAGAATGGGAATGGAAAAGAAGAAGTTATTTATTTCGCAGCCAATGAAAGGAAAAACAGAAGAAGAAATCAGAAAAGAATTAGAAAATGCGGTTATCAGCGCAAAAGAAATTCTGAAGGAAGAAGTGGAAGTGATCGACAGTTATATTGCTGAAGATCCACCAAAAAACGCTGATATGGCTTTATGGTGTTTGGGACGTTCTCTCATGATGATGTCAGAAGCGGACATCGTATGTTTTGCGAAAGGATGGTCAGAGGCGAGAGGCTGCAAGATCGAGCATGAATGTGCGGTGCAGTATGGGAAAAAATTGTTTGAATTGCAGTGAGGAGGATGAACATGAATTTTAGACAGGCACTTGCATTTATGAAAAATGGCGGGAAGGTAAAACGTCCCCATTGGAGCGGATACTGGGCGTTTGAAAACGGTACAATCATGATGCACACAAAAGAAGGTGAAGTGCTGGACCTGTTCGATACAAAAATGAAGGAATATACACTGGATAACATGGCAGCAGTGGATTTCACGCCGGCAGTGGATACGAATACACCAATTCTGGGCGGTGTGGCGCGAATGAGTTTCGGGCATGCGCTGCACATGCTGAAAAAGGGTATTCCTATGACAAGACCCGGCTGGAACGGGAAAGGGCTGTATGTAGTGATGCAGAAGGGTTATCCAGAGGGGGTTCCATGTAATAAGCAGACAGCAGAAGCATGGGGGATGAAAGAAGGAGATCTGTTTAGATGCGAACCGTATTTGCAGATCAATACTGTGGGCGGTTCCCATGCCATGTGGGTACCTTCCATCACAGATATTTTTGCAGAAGATTGGACGGTGAAAAAATGAAAGAAGTAAACATTCAGAATCTTTTGACAGTAAAAAGCATTGTGACACTGGTTTTGACATTGGTTTTCGCGTATCTGTCTATCACAGGGCACATCAGCGGGGAACAGTTCCTGACCATTTTCAGTGTTGTGATTGCCTTCTACTTTGGTACACAGTACCAGAAGGGAAAGGAGGAGGACCATGGTACCGATTAAAGTTGATTTGGCAAACCCTGCCAATTATGGGGGTAAAAGAAGCAAGATCGAGTACATAGTAATGCACTACACGGCAAACGATGGGGACAGCGACGAAGGGAACGGAAATTACTTCCACAACAACGTCGTGAACGCATCCGCCCATTATTTTGTCGATGGAGACAGTATCACACAGAGCGTACCTGACAATTATGTCGCATGGAGTGTAGGCGGGAAAAAATATCCAAACTGCGGGCAGACAGGCGGCGGGAAATTCTATGGGAAGTGTACCAACAGCAATTCCATTTCCGTGGAGCTGTGTGACGAAGTGGGAAACGGCAGATACGATTTTACGGAAAAAACGCTGGAAAATGCAGCATCACTGGTTCGGCTGCTCATGAAAAAATATGGTGTGCCTGTGGAACGGGTGATCCGGCATTTTGATGTGACCGGGAAGAAATGCCCGGCACCCATGGTGGATGATGTGAATATGTGGAAGGGATTCAAAGAAAGGCTGGTGGAAGAAGTGACAAAGTATTATGAAACAATCCAGGAAGTGCCAACATGGGCAAAGCCTATGGTGCAGGAACAGATCAATAATGAATGTTATGCAGACAAAAATGCATTGCATTTGAGTGATGATATGCTGCGCGTAATGGCAATCATGCAAAGAAACAAATAAAAAAACACACCTATTTTTTGCGGCGTGTTGCATGGCGTGTTGCATTTTGTGTTGCATATGTGATTGTTTTTGTTCAGAAACGATATGAAAATCTCAAAAATGACGACCGTAAAACATGTTACAAATGGCGGAATATCAACGAAAAGTTGAAGTTATGGGATTTGCAAGTTTATAAGTGTGATTGAATGTAAGAGGGTTCGAATCCCACCGTCTCCGCTCTGGAAACCTTGAGAAATCAAGGTTTCTTTTTTTATTTCGGTACGTCTCTGTTGGGTTATTCAATCTTTTTTACTCTGCAATGCGTTGCCAATAGCGGCGGCGGACTGCTGTTTTGCGTGATAGTCGATATGAGAATAGATGTCTGCCGTTGTGGAGAAGTTGGAATGTCCCAGCCATTCCTGAATGGATTTCATTGGAATGCCTTCTGCCACTAACATGCTGGCACAACTGTGACGCAGTTCTTTGAATGTAAGTTTTTTCAAGCCGTATTTTTTCAATAACCAGCCGAAGTGGTCGCTGACGAAATTAGGGCGGAACAGCTTGCCCATTTCGTCTACGCAAACATAATCCATATATTCTTTGCAGTAACTGTTTCCAAACAATTTCTGATTTCGTTCCAGCTTTGCTTTGTGTTCCAACAGCTTTTCTTCCACAACAGGAATCAGGGGCAGGGTACGATAGCTGGATTTTGTTTTCAGTTTGTCCTCTGCGTAAACAATGGTTTTTCCGTTTTCTGTCAGCTCTGTGACCTTGTGATTGACGGTGATGGTCTTGTTTTCAAAATCAATGGCACTCCAACGCATTCCTAAAGTTTCGCTTCTGCGAAACCCATAGTAGGCACTTAAAACGATGGGGATGTAAATGGGATCGTCTTTGGCAATATCCAGCAAGGTCAAAATTTCCTCCTTGGTATAAAAACTGGAAATATGTTTGTTCTTCTTGGGACGCTTTACCCGATCCGCCGGATTGCTGAGGATGTAATCGTTTTTCACCGCATAGGCAAGTGCCTGATGGAGAACTGCGTGATAATGGATGACCGTATTGGTGGTGTAGCCTTGTTCCAAAATCTCATCATAGAGCATTTTGATGTGCTTGGGTTCTACTTCTGTCAAAAGCAGATTCAGCTTCTCAAAATGAGGTCGGATACGAGCGGAGACCATATTGTCATAACTTTTATAGGTGGCTCGTTCTACCAAAGGCTTTACGATTTTCAGCCATTCATCCATGTAATCCGTCATCAAAAGCCGACTGCCGTCCATATTTTCCATGGATTCTTTCGTTTCGTATGTCCGTTTCAGGTTCTCCAGAAATTCCAAAGCACGACGTTTGTTTCCTTTCACTGGCAAGCCTGTGCTGACAGATTTTTGTTTTCTTCTTCCGTCTACATAATAGCTGACGATGGCGTAATAGATGCCTTTTCTTTCGTAAATACTTCCTGTTACCATAAAATCTCTCCTTTCTTTAGAAATCATCCGTCTCAGGTGTTTGGGTATGTTACCATGGTCGGATGACTTTTACCACTCTTTTTCTGCTTTTCTTTTCCATAAAATCCGTTGTGACCGTTTATTTTTCTGATTCGAATAAAAAGCGAATGACATTGATTTTGGGAATCAGATAAACCCGTCCCATTTTTATCGATTCGATGCGACCGCTTTTCAAAAGAGCATAAGCCGTAGTCCTGCCAATACCGCCCAACATCTCCCGCAGTTCGTCCACATGAACCACATCCGGATAGGAACGAAACATACGAAAATAGTCGTTTCTTGCTGAATTTTGCGTCATAATCTATCCCTCACTTTCATTGTCGTGTAGTACCATTTAGTTATAGAAATGTAATAGGAAAAACGTGAAAAACTATTACTTATATCATAAAGACGATGAAAACACAAAAAACGGTATCACAAATCGAAAATATTTTTGCGGGAGGTGTTGATTATTGATACGTATCGTGATTTAATGGAGCAAGAAAGACTGACAGAACAGGAAAAAGTAGTGATCGAACAGTGGAAACCTGTGTTGGATGATTTGGATCGTGAGGAGGACTGCAATAACAGAAGGCACAAAGAGAAACGGGATATGCTAGACATGACTCTCTGTGAGTGCCAGAATGAAAAGGGAGGATATCTTTCTTCTGAAATAAAATTGAAGTTATCCGATACGGATGAGGATTGGCTGGAATGGATCTTCTCTAGAAGCCCCGTCGATATGTATCAGCTGACTGGAGATATCGGGCTGGCAAAATCACTGCAAACATTGACGGTGATGCAGAGAAAAGTTGTTTTTTTGTTTTATGTCCATGGATTTTCTGTGAAAGATATTGCCACATTGTTGGGTAGTAGCGAGCGGAATATCCGAAAACTAAGGGAACGGGCAAGGGAGCATATGAAAATATCGTGCTAGAAAGGCGGCAGAAGTCATGAAAAAAATAAAAGAAATCTATGAGAACCGAATCTCCACATGGGCGAAATATTCCGGTTATCGTATCATCAAACGCCAAGGACAGGACTATATTGCCCCTGAAGAAAACGCTGTACTGATGTGGTATGACCCTGTGGAAAAGGAAGAAACGCTGATTGCGGATGTTCTGAATATGGGAAAAAGCATTGCGGATGCAAAGAGTGGAGAGGAAATGACTGCGGCGGCTCTTGATTTTGTTTCCAAGTATGGCTTGCTGGGGTGGATGCTGTCGCTGCCGGTGAATCCATATTTTTATTTGGAGTCCAAAGTTTTGCTGCCGGAAAATGAATATTTTTTATTTTCCAGCACCACTAAAGATCCAGAAAAATATTTGGAGCAGTTTCAAGTGGAACCAAATGGAGAAAAACTTTTGGGAGCTGGGCAAAAGCAAGGGCGTTCTCCCATATATGATTTGGTGTTTTCTAAAAATTATTGTGAGCCAGTGGACTGGATTATCCCTTTTCTGCAGGAGATGTTTGAGCACTTCCGTACCAAAGAAATGCTGGAAGAACCTAACTATGAGCCTTGGGAAAAAATGATTCTGCGAAAAAGGATAGAGAGTTTTTATCATCAAGGCGTCCCTTATGTGCTGCGGTATGATCCTGTGCCGGGTGCCTGCTGGGTGTTCGATAGCCTGAAAATGGTGGTGGAAACTGCCTGTGTCGTGGCATTGGGACAGGAGGAAAATCCAGTTGTCGCTTGCAAACACTGCGGAAAGTATTTCTATCGGGAGGATATTCGGAGCGCTTATTGCTCTCATCGGTGCAGGAATCAGTATCATGTTTATCAGAGTAGAAAACGAAAAAGACTGGAAGATAATGATTAAAGTGGCTGGAAAGCTGTTTCTGCTAGTCTAAAAACTGGATTTCAAAATTTATCAAGCAAGCGGAAGGGTTTGGGAAACGATGTTCAACACATTTGCAGCGCAAATGCCAGCCATAAATGGCTGGTCGCACTTCTTTGCGGTGTGTCGTTTTCCAACTGGAATCCGCAGTCGGAATTCATTTCCGACGAGGAAAAGCAGGGGTTTCAAGGCTTTTGAGCCGATGGAACCCCTGCTTTATACTTCTGTCTACTCGTCAAAGGCTTGAATGAAATGAGCCTTTGACGACAGGGGATCGACTTTTTCGACACCCTGAAAACGATTTAAAAATAAGCGAAAGACTTCTTGATCCGTTTCTAAATCACGAGTGAGAAATCGTTTTACCAGTTCTGTGGTGATGGTTTGGGCGAAAAATTGGAGAGGAGAACAGAGGAGAAATCGACGAAGCAGGATATTTTGAAAGGCGTCCATCTTTTCTTTGCCGATGTACTCTCTGATTTTGTTCTCTGTCTGCTGGAGTTCTATGGTGTCCACGGAAGAGAAAAGAGAATTTTTTTCCGCAAGAAAATCCAAAAGGGACTGCTCAAAAATAAAATCCGCTGTGGATATCAGGCAGAGGTTTTGCTTTGTGGATGCTTCCTGACATGGGAATTGCTCCATGATGGCAAAAATTTTTGGTGACGTTTTTCCGTTGGTATCAGAGAATAGATGATGCATTTCTCCCATGGCAACCTGAGTTTCGTCTTGCAAAACAATGAAATCAATCTGGGACACCATCTGGAAAAACAAAGATAAATAGTGATCCAGTAAGTAAGATTTCATGCCAAGAGCAGAACGCAGCTCCTGTGCGGAACGAAATATTTCCCGAAAAGTAGGTGGGGACGGATCAGCAAGAGAAAGAAACGATTGCAGTATGTCCATAACATGACCTCCGTTTATTTGAAGTCGGCAGAGCCGCTTGTGGTATATAAACTCTTGCGGAGAGGGATGTCAAGAGGGGGTGGACATTTCCTCGCTTTTCGAGCGATGGGTAAAGATAGAATATGGGCGGCGCTATTAACAGTAAAGGATGCCTTGTGTGCCCTTGTACGCCCCTGTGTGGAGTTTTCTTTCTAAGGTGGAGGAATCGCCCCATGAAGGTAGAAAATCGGCGGAAAAACGAGATTTAGAATATCACAAAATGTGATATATCTCTCGGGTGATTTTAAGTGCAAAAAATGATTGCAGGTTAAAGACCGGCATCAAACCGGTCAAAAAAGCCCTCAAATCCCCACAGTGTGGGGATTTTTTGCAGGTGCTGGTATTGCGCCGCAGACGTCGGTTCGTGCGTCACAGGAAGAAAAAAACGGGAGTTTGCTTAGAAAAAGTGGGATTTTTCACAGACGTCGGTACCGGCATCTAAGGAGTTTTTTGGAGGATAAAAACATGATGGGACGTGAATATTTTCCTGGCAAAAATTGTATTTTTTTGCGAACTGTGGCATAATGCTTGTATAAGGTAATTTCAATCAAACTAGCACAGTAGAGAGAAAAACAGAAGGGCATGGGATGATTAATGAATCAAGAGATTTACAATGAGAATGAACAGGCGTTAAAAGAATTCCTTCTGGATATTTCTTGTTTGGATCAGCTTGCGGAATGGTCTGATTCTTTTAATCTGTTTGATGTATTAAAAATTACCAGAATGGAAATTAGACACAGCAATATGTTGGCTTGGCTTTTAGACCCCAATGAAAATCATGGATTAGAGAAGAATATACTGGAGGAATTTATCCGTTTTGCCATTGTTTCTGGTGGATGCGAGTTGTCCGTATTTGATTTGCTGAAAATTACATATGAGGATTTTTGTGTATACAGAGAGTGGAATCACTTAGATATCCTGGCAGTATCGAAACAATCAAAAATCGTGCTATGCATCGAGAATAAAATTGATTCTGGGGAAGGCTATCGTCAATTGGAAAGATATCGGAAATGGATTTATGATGCTTACCCCGAGTATCAGAAAGTGCTTATTTATCTTTCGCCGGATGGGAGAGAAGGGAATGATGCCTTGTATTGGTGTTCTATGAGCTACCAGAATGTTTTGGAGATCATTGAAAAATGTTATGAGAAATCGAATTTAAGTCCAGAGGTTTCCGTTTTGATTTCTAATTATCTGGATGTCATTAGGAGGGATATTGTGGGTGATGAAAAACTTGCAAAAATATGTGAGGAAATTTACGCAAAGCATAAAAAAGCGTTGGATTTGATTTTTGAATATAAACCTGACCGTGCTATGGATATCGCTCACATATTCCATAAATGGTTGAGTGAAATGACTGACAAAGGTGAACTGATTGCCGATTTGGAAACGAGTAATAAAACGATTATTCGTTTTAAAACGGAAACGATGTCAGAAATACTTCCGGATGCGGAAAATGTTTTGAGCGGTTGGAACACAAAAAATTTTTATTTCTATGAGATCATAAATCGCAGTGGGTATGATTACAGGATACAGTTTGTGGTAAGCTCGAAAAACATTCCGGATGATTTACGAAAAATATGTGATCGGATCAATGAGATTTTTCCAGCGAAAATGCAAAAAGAGAACTGGCAGTGGAGAAATCATTTCCATACAAGCAAGAGGAAAATTGACGAAAGCATAGATGAAGAAGAGTTGATAAAGAATCTGAATGCTGATTGGGTGAAGATAAAGGAATTTGAAAAAAGGCTGAAGAAGGAATTAGGTTTACAGCCTTAAAAAGTTTTGAGGAGGGTATACGGTGAAGGTTAAGAAATATCATAAATTAGTGCGGGATCGTATCCCAGAGATTATAGAGAGCGACGGTAAGCAGTGCGTATGTGAAGTGCTTTCTTCAGAGGAATATCTTGCAATACTGGATGAAAAACTTCAGGAAGAATTGAATGAATATGAAGAAAGCAAGTCTTTGGAAGAGCTAGCAGATCTTCTGGAAGTGATGTATGCCGTCGTGAAAGCAAGGGGCTGGAGCGTAGAAGAACTGGAGCAGGTCAGAAAAGAAAAAGCCAACCAGAGAGGCGGATTTGAAAAAAGGATTCTGCTGAAGGAAGTGCAGTCAAAAGACTGATTTGGAATGGGGGATGAAGATGACGAACTATCAATCTGTATCTGGCAGCAGTGCAGAAAATTTGTTTATAGAACTGTTCAGTGATACATTTGGCGTGGAAAAGGCAGGGTATCTTTATTCCCAATATCATTTTTATGATATTTATCAAAATAGTCGATATGCAGATTTTCTTTTGGAAAACGGCGGAAAGAAAATTGCCATCGAAATCGATGACGAAGCATCTCACAATCCAAGTCTGGTATCTAGAAATAAATTTTATGACGATCTCTTAAAACAAAACAGTATGGTATATCTTGGTTGGGATGTGTATCGTTGGGCGGTGCATCAATTACAGCAGCAGCCAGAGCTGGTAAAAGATGAACTGCGTATTTTTTTAGGTCAGCATCCACATTTTCGAGAAATCGAAGATTATCTGCCAACACAAAAAGGGAAAGCATTGGATGGTTCGAATCTTGAGTTGAAAGATCACCAGCAAAAAGCTTTGGATGCCCTGGAAGAAATGCGGAAAGCCCATGAAAGCATTGGACTTTTGCACCATGCAACGGGGACAGGTAAAACCGTAACAGCAGTTTCGGATGCAAAATGTATGGGAAAGAAAACGCTGTTTCTGGCACATACCATTGAACTGGTGGAACAGGCAGCAAAAACATTTCGAGAACTTTGGTCTGATGTAACAACAGGGGTATTTGCCGATAATCAAAAAGACAGAGACACTTTTGTAATCTGCGGAAGTATCCAGAGCATTGCTTTGCACTTAGATGAATTCAAAGAAGATGAATTTGGTTATTTGATCATTGACGAGGCGCATCATGCGGCAGCGGATACTTATCAGAAAGTGCTTTCTTATTTCAAACCTGATTTTACATTGGGACTGACTGCAACACCGGAGCGGACAGACGAAACAGATATTTTAGATATTTTCAAACATACGGTACATCGACTGGATATCCAGACTGCGGTAGAAATTGGAGAATTGGTTCCGGTGCGGTGCATTCGGATACATACGAATATTGATTTGTCAAAGGTTCGTTTTCATAGTGTGCAGTATCATATTCGAGATCTGGAGAGCAAAATTTTTGTACCTGAGCGAAATCAGCTAATCGTAGATACCTGGTTACAGTATGTAAAAGATAAACGGACGGTTATTTTCTGTGCTTCTGTAAAACACGCAGAAGAAATTGCAGATAGATTGTATCAAGCTGGGATTGCAGCAGAAGCTGTTTCAGGTGGCATGAAAGCAAGTCTTAGGCAGGAGGTAATGGAGCGATTTCAAAAGGGTGAAGTGAAAGTACTTTGTGCTTGTGATTTGTTGAATGAAGGATGGGACTGCCCGGAAACAGAAGTGTTGTTTATGGCAAGACCTACGATGTCAAAGGTGCTATATACCCAACAGTTGGGACGTGGTATGCGTTTGGCTGAAGGAAAAGAAAGCTTGATGGTTTTTGACTTTGTGGATAATGCAGGGCAGTTCAATATGCCATATTCTATGCATCGGATGTTTCGGTTAAAGGAGTATCGCCCAGGTGCATTGGTTCTTGGGAATGAAAAACAGAAGCGTGCAGAACAAGGGTTGTATGAAAAAGGGGAACGACCGGATGCCATTATTGATTGGCCGGTGGATGCTCTGGATTATGAAATGGTGGATATTTTCAACTGGCAAGAAGAAGCAGCCGGTATGATTTCGCAAATGGAATTTGTCCGCCGGGTGAATGTGCAGACAGAAACCATTGAGAGATATGTGAGGGAAGGAAAGATGATTCCTGATCTTGTGGTACCAATGAGTGAGCATCGTGTGTTCAAATATTTCAAAGAGGAGACTTTGAAACAGTACGCAGGACAGTTTGGGTGGACATTGATTGACGAATCTAACCGAAAACAGCTTTTTATGGACATGGTGCGCCAGATGGATATGAGCTATTCCTATAAACCGGTGTTACTCTTGGGAGTTTTACAACATGCAGACCCCAAAGGACGTGTAAAGTTGGAAGACCTGGTAGCTTTTTTCAAAAGCTATTATGCAGAACGGAAGAAAAAGGGGCTGGTGGTGGAAAAGGCAAACAGTATCTATGCAAAAGAAGGGACAACAGATCGCCAGATTGAAAGAAATATTTTATCAAATCCATTCAAGCGCTTTGAGGATATGCAGATGATGTACCATACAAAAACACTGGGTGTGATTCAGGTGGATGAGAGTGTGTGGAGAAAACTGACAGATGAAGAAAAAATGGAGATTAAGAAGATTTGCTTAGAGAAGTTGGATACATATTATAAACGATTATAATGGGAGTAAAGAAAGAGGGGCGAAAATGGATACTTCAAAAGCAAGAGAATTATTATCGATTTTAGCTGATGGAATTGATCCTTTTAATGGTGAAATATTGCCAGAAGACCATGTCTGTAATGAACCTGATATGATACGTGCTTTGCATCTTGCAGTGCAGCAGCTTGGAAATGTCAAAACAAGTGTTACTAGATCTCGCCCGGAGAATGCAGGAAAGCCTTGGTCAGAGGAAGATGATCGTATTTTATGTGAAATGACCTGCTGTTGTCCTTGTTGCTGATCTCCGCCTACACTGCACCAACTTCACCGTGACAAGCGCCCGGATGCCACGGAGAGTAAAAACTATGGGTATCTGCCTTTTGGCTGATTGTGTGAGGGAAAATATGTTTTTACTCCTTTGGGGCGGTTTTGGACAAAAAAGCCATAGGTTTCAACCTGCGGCATAGTCGAAAAAAACTATCTGTTTTGTAAAATAAGAGATATGTTGCTGCTAACGGGAACCAATGATATAATAAATATATAATAGTAGTTTTATATTTTGTTCGATAACTTATAGACCAATTTTTCTACAATTCAAAGGTAGTTTGGGTCGATTGATCGGAGTATTCATAGAGGTGTATAACTAATGCGAATATACAAGAATTACAGAGAAAAAAATAAGGTTACGCTTTACAATGGTAATTGCATTGATTTGCTTCGAAACATTCCAGATCAAAGTGTAAATTTGACAATAACCTCCCCACCATATTGCATGGGAAAGGCCTATGAAGATCCACAGGATGATATAAACACCTTCAAGAAGTTACATCTAGATATATTTGATGAGTTATATAGAGTTACAAAGGTTGGAGGGAATATATGCTGGCAGGTGGGTTATCATGTTTCTGATAAGTGCGTAGTACCGTTAGATTATTTAATCTACAATATTTTTACCGAGATGAGTTTAAAATTTGATCATCCACTTATCTTGAGGAATAGGATAATATGGACATTTGGGCATGGTCTGAATAGTACAAATCGTTTTAGTGGAAGGCACGAAACAATTTTGTGGTTTTCCAAAGGAACTCCATCTCACTTCGATTTAGATTCAGTACGCGTACCTCAGAAGTATCCAGGTAAACGTGCATATAAGGGTAGCCGCAAAGGTGAATTTAGCGGAAACCCTTTGGGGAAAAATCCATCAGATGTATGGGATATTCCTAATGTGAAAGCTATGCATGTTGAGAAGACAATTCATCCATGCCAATTTCCTGTAGCTATACCACAAAGACTTATAAAAGCATTAACTTCACAAAACGAACTAGTTTTAGATCCTTTTATGGGTTCTGGTACAACGGGAGTTGCTGCTATCATCGAGAATCGCCGATTTTTGGGGGCAGAGATAATGCCTGAATATTACTCAATAGCAATTGAAAGAATTACGGCTGCTGCCAATGGAACTGCAAAAATTAGAGAAGACAAACCTGTTTTGATACCGGATCAGAATTCTGCTGTGGCTCGGCTTCCAGAAGAATTTGCAAAAGTACGGGAGGACAAAAAATGAAACATCGAAAAGTAAAGACAAAAAAGCCGTTAACTGAAGAACAGAAAAAAGAGCAAATTAAAAAAAGGAAAGATACTATTTTTAAACGAAGAATTCGGGATACTTTTAGCAATATGGGTTTTACATATTTACCTTCTGCAAACAAGAAGTTTAAAATTGGTTATAGAGATGTTGAGTTAGATTATATTTTTATGTATGAAAATATAATTATTATCTGTGAAGACACCTGTGGAAAGGCTAAAAACAAGGATCACATTCGTTCAAAAAATGAGTCTTTTTCCGAAATTTTGCAGAACAAAGCAGCTTTTATTGACTGGTTAAAAATTACTTTCCCTGAAAAGAAAAAATTACTCGAAGTCTATAGAAATGAGCGTTTTCTGGTTTACTACATTTATATTTCACAAGCAGAACTTTCATTGACAGATGATGAAAGGCATCTATATTCAAATCTAATATTTTGGGAACAGGAGACACTAGCATATTTTTATCGTATAACTCATTGTCTATATTATTCGGCACGTTATGAATTTTTTAGATTCCTTGAAATTACTAATGACCAAATCGGTCATAGCGGGAGTTCTGGCAATAAAACTGTAATTAGAGCTCCTATTATTTATCCAGAAGATGCTACTGGCTTAAGAAATGGTGTTAGAATTGTTTCTTTTATGATGTCTGCCCAAAATTTATTGCAAACAAGTTATGTACTTCGTAAAGACAATTGGGAAGAGTCTATGTGGCTTTATCAAAGACTTGTTGATAAAGAAAAGATTAGAGGAATTAGATCATTCTTAGCAAGTAAAGGCTCTGCTTTCTATAACAATATTATTGTTGCTCTTCCTGATACAATTAAATTTGAAGTAAAATCTGGTGAAATTGTTGATATTAATAAAATTGGCGATTTCCAAACTTGCTCTTTGCTAATTCCGGATGAAATGAATACTGTTTGTATTATTGATGGTCAACACAGAATTTTTGCTCATTACGAAGCACCTGAAACAGAAAAATATGAGCATATTATTGCTCCTTTGCGAAAACAATTGCACCTGTTGGTAACTGGTCTTGTTTTTCCCCAAAATATGAATGATGCAGATCGTAAAAAGTTGCAGAGCGAGATTTTTCTTGAGATTAATTCTAATGCCAAAATGGTTCCTGCTGATGTACTGTTACATATAGATATGCTTAGTAGACCGCTGTCTGACATTGGGATTGCTCGTCGTGTTATTGAAAGGCTCAATAAGAAGCGCACTTTCCTAAATAAATTTGAACTATCCGCTTTAGATGAAGGTAAAATAAAGGTTGCTTCAATAATTAAATTTGCATTACGCTATCTCGTTACCATTACTCCTACGGATGGGAAAACTAGTCTTTATAACTATTGGGATGGTGACAAGACTTTACTAGAAAGTAATGACGAGTCTTCGTTAAATGACTATATAGAATTTTGTGCAAAGAATATTGATCTATATTTTTCTACGATCAGAGACACATTTAAGACTCAATGGAATGATCAGGATTCGAAACTTTTATCTGTCATTTGCATTAATGGTTTTATAATTGCATTTAACAGGCAATTGAAGAAAAATGGTATTAAAGACTATAGCTTTTATAGTTCTTGCCTAAGAAAATTGAAAATTGACTATTCAAAAGAAAAATTTCCTTATACATCTAGTCAGTATCGCAAATTTTCTACACAGATATTGGAGGAGGCTTTTGAATTTTCGCCTGAAGAAGCAGATGCTACTTAAGTGTTATTACAGAAATAATTGAAACCGGATACAATTTAATTCGTAATGTTTTCTCTACTCTATCAATGAAATTTTCTAGTATTTTTTGTGTGTCAGTTGTTTCCCAGGGTATATGGTAGTCACGAAACTGTTCTGAAAGATTTTTTATTTGCTCTAGTTGCTGCGAAGACATATTATTTAAGAAAAGAAAAGAATCACCTGATACAGATATTTCAACAACTGATTTCATATTTTTCCCTCCCTATTTTTTATTATTTTATGTGTAGTATATTCTTTTATGCATTTTTCTTGGCACAAATCAATAGTATTTAGAGCGCCATAGACTTTAAGTCTATGGCGCTCTTACCACTTGTTCAGTTTCGTTATCCAATCCTCAAAGGACCTACTGGAAATGCGGATCATGTTGTCAATGTGGATTGTCTTGAACAATCCGGAGTTTGCAAGTTTATAGGTTGATACCGAGAACAACCGCGATGCCATTCACAGGGTATATTCTGCTTTGAGGCGGCATCCTTTTTTCATTAGTGCTCATAAAACTATCTCCCTTGCTAATATATCATTTTGAAATGACCTCTGAAAGTCCTCTGTCACAAGGGACCTGCTAATTTGACATTTGAAAAGCCATTGTAAGGCAATATATTTCAGAGAAATTTGTGCAAATTGACCTGCCTCTAGGCAGTATAATTTGCGAAGAAACAACATGGAAAGATATGATATGAATAATTTACGATTGAAATTAAAGCAATTGTAAAAATTTATGATCGAATTTGTATGCATTTATGCACGTAAATAATCTATAGTCGATAAGCATTTAACTTAACAGTTGGGTGCTTTTTCTTTTATCCTGAATATAAATGCAGCGATAGTTATCACAAATGTACTGATTTATCCATATAATGTACAATAAATTTCGTAAATTGAAAAATGGATAAAAAGAGACATGGTTTGCAGATATCTGGTCGAATCAAGTCGCAACACACTATTCAAAAGCAGATACAATGTCCGAAAAAATTGTGCAACTAAAAAGAGGCTATAAGCAAGAGTGGACAAAAGGACTTGTACAAGATAGCGTAGAGGAAACTCTTAATGAGCCGTTGGAGGTCGAGGCTCAAGAACTCACCTTGGAAAGACTAGTGCGAATGTAATGAGCAGTACCATGGCTACCAGTGGTTACGATAGCCTCAACTCCACCACTACATCTGGGGATGTCACTCTCAAGGTGTCCAAATTCAAGGGAATCTCCTTTGAGACCGCTATTATTGAGCAGTATCGCCACCGCAAAAGTAGCGTAGAAGAAGCTCTGATCGAGATGTACCTAGTAGGCGTATCTGTCCGGTGCGTAGAAGATATCAGTGAGGCTCTCTGGGGAGTGAGGTTTCTCCCTCCACCATCAGTGAATTGAACAAGAAGGTATACGTTCACATCGAGGATTGGCGGAACCGCCCTCTGTAAGATGAGCGTTATCCATATGTCTATGTGGATGGAATCTATCTGCGCCGCAACTGGGGCAGAGAGTTTGAAAATGTGGTCATCCTAGTGGCGATTGCGGTCAATGAGGACGGATACCGTGAGGTTTTAGGTGCTGCTGAGAGCATGAAAGAGGACAAGACCATCTGGGTCAGTTTCTTTCAATGGTTGTGGTCTGGATGGCATGAAACTTATTGTTGGCGACAAGTGCTTTGGTATGCTGGAGGCTGTAGGAGAAATGTTTTCTGAAGTCAAAAAACAAGGGCAGAACCTTAAGATTTTGGCTCTGCCCAAAGTAACTAATAGCATACTTATATCAGTTTTTTCAGTCTACACAAAACTAGAAACAGTCTCAAATGTAGAAAAGTCAACAAGTAATATTAACTACACTATAAATACTTGTTTTTGAGATATTCGGAAACACACTCGATTTCAGGGAAAAGAGAAGCGTGATTAATAGAAAAAGCCTCTAACTGTTCAAGGATTTTTTTCTTCTTATCAATCAATATAACAATTTTTTTATTATGTTGCTTATAACGGAATTTTTCTAGAAAACCATATTGATTATCAAGCCCACAAAGAATAAACGCACCATCTTGTTTCACAATTCTGTTATTGTTTTTAAGTGCGTAAACAATGTAACTATTAAGAACATCATTTTTGTTGATTTCTGGTTGGAAGGCTGGTTTCTCCAATCGAACTTCATGAATCAATCTCGC
>OLVR01000613.1_pt1 | contig 44474 bp, 78 predicted proteins | sample 1673261 | NCBI WGS metagenome assembly OLVR01 (sample SAMEA3178938, study PRJEB25190) | human gut metagenome | biome: human gut; feature: human-associated habitat; material: faeces | place: Austria | collected 2013 | reverse complement strand
CCGTTCCCAGAAAATATATTTAAAAATCGTGTCTTTTTTATTGACTATAGTCCAACTTCTCTAATTTCTTTTTCTGTAAGGTCAATACCATTATCAATCTTTTCAAGAATATAATCTTCAAAATGTTCTTTTTTGTATTTTTTTATCCGTTCTTTTTCAATACGTTCTGCTTCTTTTTGTTTTTCTTCCTGTTCAATCTTTTTTCTTTCTTCCAAATCTCTCTGTTTTTGTGTTGGAATATTTTTAATTACAGCTATATTCATGTCTCTCCAATCTATCCCAGAATTATGTAACATTTTTACTTTTTGATTTGTCTCAATCAATTCAGCCCAAAACTGATCAATATCAGTTTCTGTATATCCAGATTCTTTCAAAAAATTTTTAATTTCATATTTTCTAGCCATATATACCACTCCTTATTTTTAAAATAGAGCAATATGGTTTAGCCCATATTGCTCATATATAATTTTTATTTTATCAATTTATTTTGTTACAACAGTATCTGCACCTTGTACCTCAACCCAACCATGTTCTAATCTCGCTTCTGCTTCTTTCATTTTAATTAGCTCATCTGTGATAGATTCAGAAATAATTCTATTTGATTCTGCTTCTGCTTCTGCATTTGTAATTGTAACCTTTTTATTAGCTTCTGCCTCTGCCATATTCGCTTCACCCTGAGCGATTGCAGTTTGTTTATCAAGCTCTGCTTTTTCTGCATCTTGTTTCGCTTGTTCTTTTGCTTTTACTTTTTCCATTAATGTATCATCCAATTGTACATCAATAATCAACGCTGAAGAAATATTAATACCATATTCATCGTTTAATTTACTATTTAAATATTTTGTGATTTCTTCACTAACCTCTGCACGTTTATCACTATAAATATCCATAACAGTAAATTGTGGTGTTACTTCTTTAATATATGCGATAATAGAATTCTGCACCATTGTTTCTACTACGTCCGCACCGTCCATGCCATTAAATTTTGCATATAGTTCTAAAATTCTATCCTGAATGAAATTATAATTAATGGTCATATTTAATTTTACAATACCACCATTTGCTGGTGCATCAATACTCCAGTCAGGGTGCTCGTCTGTCTTATAATCATTTGGGTTATTACTTAAAACAAGTTGTCTTTGTGAAACAGGATATTTTGTAACTTTTGCAAATGGACTAACAAAATGTCTGCCAGTTCCAAGTAGTTCATCTTTCGCCCCATTTCTAATAGTCCAAACAACACCAACTTCGCCCTGGTCAATTTTTTCTGTTGTTAACGTCATAAATGCAGCAAGTGCAAATGCAACAACAAGAATCCAAACAATTACTTTTTTAATCATATTTTTCCTCCTCTTTTTTAAAACATTGTTTTAATATTTCTTCTTTTTGTTTTTCAAAAATTGCATTTTGGACTTTTGTTTTTTGTTCCATATTATTTAGCTTCAAACATGCAATATAAAATATGAAATACACAAAAATTCCAAGTAGCGATAAAATAATAAACACACCTAAAAATACAAAGAACAAACAACTCACCCTCCCCCAACAAGCTAAATTTTGCTTTTATAATTTATAAAAAAATATGTCTTTCGACATACTCCCGATCATAACCTAAAATTACAGGCATATTACCATCAATAGCCCATTTACCATCAATCTTATAGCAACTGCTACCATGCTGCATATATTTAGGATAATCATCCCAAAAAATATTTTTTTCATCTCGCAGCATTGATTTAATTTGATTACACGATACACCATGTAATTGCCTTCTGGAAAAATTGCTTTGACCAACCATTTGAATGCTATTTCTAATAGCATCGTTCTGTCTCCAATAAATATAATTTGCAACTTCCTCTTTTGGCAAATTAAAACATCTCGCATCGAACATTGCACCAGAGGCAATTCTTTTCTGATATGTATTAATCAATTTTACATAATGTTCACTTGATAAATCATCATCACTAAATTTGATAAAATTATCAACAGTTTGAGCAAAATATTTATTAAAATACAAAGTTGCCATAGATGATGCGATACTGGTGATTTTTTGCACATTATTATTAAACCAGGCATTTGTAAATAAATTCTGATAATCAACTAAAACTAAACTAATTTCATCTGATTGTGTGTAACCAAATACACAACCCTGAATGTTTTTACATAAATGCGCCATAGTATGCTGCATTGTTTGAATTAAAATCAAGTCAAACGGTCTTTCAAAACCTTTTGTAAAACTATGAAATGCTTTACCATCTAGTCTAATGATAACTGGCTGACGTGTCATCAAAAAGTTCTTTGGCACTGCCTCGTACGTTTTCATTCTTTCTGCAATGTTGCTTCTATCCATATTAACACTCCTTTATAGTACCATTTCATACATATCAATTAGTAGCTTATCAATTTCTTTTTTATTTGGCTCATCAGGTAATTTTGTATGTGCGGCTGCATGTTGAAATTTTTCTTTGTAATAATCAAGCATATCCCAAAATTCTTTAGTCACATTTCCGTCTTTTAAGAACACGCCATTACGAATATCCATTAACAAATCATGTTCTTTTTCACGGTATGTTACAATATCTTTGTTTACTAAAATATCAATACACATAATGTACAATCTGATCAGATGCATCATATGTTTGTTTAAATGTAAATCATCTTTTTTCTTATTTCTGTGATTTGTTTTTTCGTACTGCTTTTGAACGTTTGCAATTTCATTAATCATAGATTTAAAATCTTTTACTGGAAATCTTTTTAAAGTTACATCTGCATAAATTTCAGTTTCCTCTTGATTTTTATCGGGTTTATCTGTGTAAATAGATAAACAACTTGAATTATATTTCGGATATTGCTTCTCGAATAAACTCGCTGCACTCAACATAGATGTTTTAATATGCTCCTGTTTTTCTGGTTGTGTCATATTATATCTTGCAAGATTATTTTTTAATCTCATAAGTTGTGCGTGACTGTAACCGCCAAATGAATGAATACATTTTTTAGACAAAAACAAATGTTTATGTTGTAACAATAGTTTACCAATATCATTTAAATAAATATAATGTTCGTCTTTACATCCGAGCATTTCAATAACATTTGGGTTTGCATTTGTCAAAAGATGGATAATTTTATTTAATGAATAGATTGTGGTATCTGTTGTTGTTTCGACAAAAGTCTCAAAATCATTACACAAAATAACATTATCCCTCATCAATGATGCGATACCACGAATATCAACATCACTTGTCGCAATATTTGTGCCATATGCATGGCTACCACCATAACAAAGTAGTGCAATATTATTATTTAAAATTTCATTTTCTTCCAAAAAATTATATTGTTCTCCAAGGTTAAAATTCATTTAATCACCACCAAAAATTATAATGTTATTAAACAAAAATTGAATTGAACCAAAATCTTTATCTATATGATAATGACCTGCATACCATTTTTTATATTGAGATATTTCTTCAATATAATCTAACCATTGCTCAGTTGTAGTATCCACCATTGACTGGTTGATTCCACATAAAAGTGCCTCTGTTGGCTGGTACTTTAATGGACATGTATGGGTTAAAATATAATCAACAGTATAATTAGATAATTTCAAATTCAATTCTGTGTGTTGTTTAATTTCTAGTGTTGGTTGTTCGTCACTCCACCACTTCATGTTATTGCAAATTCTAAAAAATTTATCTATACTATACGCTCCGCCAATCACAAGAACTTTACTCCCACATATATCAAAAATTTCTCCATCTTTTGGAAACAAGATTGTTGGAAATTCTTTTTCGTAAAATACAATACCGCCATGCCAACTCTTTTCTAAATAACTTCCAATGTTGTTTGGTCGATTTTCATGATTTCCATGAACACAGAATAGTGTAATATCAAGTTGATTTATATATTTTTTTATATCCATATCATATGGATCGCCATAGTAATTAATTCCAGCGTCTCCAAGAATAATTAATATATCCTCTTTAGATGTATTATTATTTTTACAGAAATTTTTGATATGCCCAAAACTTCTATGTGTGTCACCTGTAATATAAACCATCCATCAACCTCCACTTTTTATCCGCTGATCTTTTTTTGATAAAAAATGTTTACATTTAACTTCAATAGCCAAATCCGACACTTTTTCTGCATATGTTTCATTGTTTAGAAATTTTGTTTTTTTCATGTCTTCTACAAACATTTCTGCATCTAATTTAATCCCGCAAATATTTGCATGAATACATGAGTTACAATCTGGTTTTCGAAATATCAAGTTATCACCCCCTCAAGATATAATAATTGGCTGATAATATTTATAAATTACCAGCCAATACATACCCATTACATTTTCTTTTGATTTTCACGCTCTTTCATCCTATCATTCTGCTGGATTCCTTTCTTCACTTTCTTAGCATCACCGTGATATTGAAGGATAAAAAAAGCAACTTCGAAAAATCTTTGAATTTCGCTCTCTGAGTTATCAGCACTAAGACTAACACGTATAAAGTTCTCTGCCCATTCCTCATCTGTATTAATTGCTTTCATAACATGAGACAACTCTGTTTGTCCAGCATTACAAGCAGATCCTACAGAAACATAAATTCCATTTTCTTCCAGCAATTCTTTCAACACATCAGCTTTAATATCTTTAAATGCAACTGCAATAATACCAGTTTCATTGGTTGGTCTACCAATAACTCTAACACCTTTCCCCAATCCGCAAAGTGTATCCATATCATGTATAAATTTATAAGAAAGTTCTTTGATACGTTGGAAATTTTCTTCGTTATTGATATTTTCCATAGCTGCACTTATACCACAAATATATGGAATATTTTCTGTACCAGCTCTAAGCCCAAATTCCTGTGAACCCCCATGAATTAATGGTTCTATATGGATTCCTTCTCTTTTATATAAAATACCAATTCCTTTTGGTGTTCCAATTTTATGCCCTGAAATAGACATTAAATCAACGCCTAATTCATCCACATACAATCGCATTCTTCCAGCAGCTTGAACCGCATCTGTGTGAAATGGAATATTATATGGCTTCAAAATTTCACTGATTTCTTTAATCGGTTGTACAGAACCAACTTCATTGTTAATTGTCATGATTGACACTAATACAGTATCTTCTCGAATAGCATTTTTTAATTCATCTAAATCAATGATGCCAAGCGAATTAACATTTAAATACGTTACTTCTGCCAACCCATATTTTTCTAAGAATTCACAAGATTTTAAAACAGCTTTATGCTCAATTTTTGATGTAATAATATGTTTTTTAGGTCTGTCTGATGCAAAAACAACACCTTTAATTGCCATATTGTCTGATTCTGAACCACCTGATGTGAAGATAATTTCTTCTGGTTTGCATCCAATTGCATCAGCCACGATTTTTCTTTTATCTGACAGGATTTTTTTAATTGTAATATCTCCATCAACAAAATCATATGTACTTGATGGATTTCCCCATCTATCTTTTGTTGAAATATACGCACAAATTTGGCTTGATACACTATTTTTAGGTTTTCCTGTTGCTGCATTATCAAAATAAATCATAATTACACCTCCAATTTTTTATATATTATACCACATTAGCAAACATTGTGCAAGCTAAATTTTGCTTTTAACTTTCTGATATGGAAAAAATAATATCCATCATTTCAGAATGTACTGTTAATTCTTTACCATATTCTGTTTCATTAGTTTCTAGATATGTAATATCTGATGTTGTTAAATTAAAACAAAAATCATTTCCAAATAATTCAATATTATCGTTTTCATTAAGGAACATATCGAGATCATCTAATTCCACATCCATAGTAACAGATGAGTGTATAATGCTTACACATATTCTTTTGTCATAATATTCATTGTCGTAAAAGAAATTTAAAATCTCTATCCCCATCTTAATCCCTCCAATGCGAACAGGTGTTCGCTGTTATTATATCATATTATTTAAAAAAAGCAAATAAAAAAGAGGGCATTTACCCTCTTTAAAAATTTCTTCTATAAATATTCCCTGATTCTTCCAAGTATATGGCTGTATCGTTCTTTTGAAAACCCATATCTATCAATCAATTCTTTGACTTCTTCTTTATCTTCTAATTCCATATAGGTCAAACCATAATAAGTTTGTATAGACATTAATTTTGTTGCGAATCCACTCAAAAAAATCCTTGAAATACTCAAATCCTTGCAGTCTAAGTATGCTTTAATTTGATACATTTTCTTCGAAACACGATCTGCTTTTTTCTGTAAATCTGATGCAGTATTATCTTTGGAAGATGCCGCAGTATTATTTCTTACTCTTAAAATTTCTGGCACGTTTTCTAAACGTATGGCTCTTTTCGGCGGTTCAAAAACATTTTTAATTGGGATATATTCCACCTGAGCAGCAGCCATTCTTGCACATTCATATAATTCCTTGCTAATTTTTATTTTTTTCCCAGAAGCTAAATTTGCAGTCAGTGTTTCTTTATCTATATCTGACATTTTTAACGACAATAAATCAATATACTTATCTCCTCTTATTCCTTCATATAATGCCAGAATAAAAAATTGATCTATGGCATTTGGTAATCTTTCAATAATTGATAAAATATCTGAACGTAATAAGCATTTTCTGTTTGGTAAATTTATTTTAGTAAATTCGATCAAATCATTAACGGTTATATTTCTATAATTGTTTTCTATATCGATATGTCGATTTTCTTGATAAAAGTCAACATAATTTGCTAAGTATGTCTTCTTTAAATATAATGAACGATATGTTTTTGACCCAATCTGATTAAACATATCAAAAATTTCATCTATTGTAAATTCTGCAATATCTTTATCTTTTTCATTTTCTAATTTTTCAGACGCAATAAAAATAGATTTTACCATATTTTTCATGCTATCTACTTGAGTATCTATGAATTTTTGTTTAAGTTCTTCATTATACATATATACCCACCTTTCTCCCTGTAAAATCAACACATATAATTATAAGCATTATTTTATCTTTCGTCAATCTGTAACTGTTATACGCTCCATGATCTGTAATGCTTTATCTCTAGATTTATTATCCGACTGTACGTAAATCTGTGTTGTATTAATACTACTATGTCCCATACATTCCTTAACAAGATAAATATCTCCTGTTGCATGATATAAATTTGTTGCATATGACCTACGGAACTTATGTGCTGTCATATTTTTACCGCTACTACTTGTATACTTTTTGATTAATTTATTTACTGCACCCTGTGAAAGTCTTTTTCTTTTTCTGGATATAAACAAAGCATCATTAACTTCAGATTCGCCTTGTAAAATACATTTACGATATATATTCCATTTGTAAATATATTGCATGACCTGCTCACTTAGCGGATAAACATGTGTTTTTCTTCTCTTGTCAACAATTTTAATTACTTTGTTTTCAAAATCAACATCGTCTATATTAATTTCTGTTAACGCTGTAATTCGCATACCCGTTTGAATCAACAACAGAAAAATCAAAACGTCTCTACTTTCCCACCCTGTATAATCTTTTGCATTTTTTTCAATCGCAGATTTTTCAGCAGATACTATTGTTTTCATCAACTCAATTAGTTCTTTTGGATTCATATAAGTTCTTTGCACATCATCTTTTATCTTTGGTCTTCCAACATGCTCCATTAAATTCTCATGTAAATAATGATTATTAAATAAAAAGGTGAAAAAACAATTCAACGATGACCATACTGTAGCTCTATAACTGTCACTTGAATTTGTTAATTCACCATTTTTTGATATATATTTTAAATCATTCAAATATTCTTCTATATTTACAGAAGTAATTTCTTCAATGCATTGATTTTCATTTCTTTCTTTGATTGCGTCTAAAAAATTAATTACATGCTTTAGATACTCATAAATAGTTGTTGGTTCTTTTGTTAAAGAAAGATTCAAACAGAAATTTCGCAATATTTCTTCTCTGCCAGATAATAGATTTTTTATTTTATTCTCAACCGCTAATGTGTGCTCCAATCTCCCTTTCATTGTATCACCACTTTCATTTATTCAAATTTACCTGTTTAAGATCGTCTTTGGCTGCCTGTAATTCTTCTACATATTGATGGGCATATCCATTAAGATTGTCTAAACTTGTAATCATTTTTTGGAAACATTCTTTTAAATCATTTAACTGTTTTTTCATATTTTCTCTTTCTTCTTCTGTTTTATAAAAACAATATGTATGTACAAAATCATCAAATATATTATTTTCCAATCTATATTCTAATTCCAGACATAATGATTCATATATTGTATACATTTCTTCTATTAAATCACCATTTTCATATCTTTTGTCTAATAAACAAAGATAATATGCATCACTATTAAAATCTTCTCCAGGTTCGTTCCACATCATCCAGTTCAGTATTTCTTGTTTTGTACTCATAAATTCACATCTCTCTATAATTTAAGATTACTATATTAAATATAATCAATTCCACCATTACCAAAAAATATATAACACATCATTTGGATATTTAACACACGTCCGATTTTACTAAGATGTATAAACATTTTTTCATCTTTAGAAGTAATTTTCCAGTTCCATTCTGGATCACGTTGGACAAAAACATATTTTTTAAAACCGGTTGATAAAATTTTTGTAAAAATATCTTGACATACACTTTGCAAATTTATATCTTCAAAATATTCAATTCTAAATAAACCATGAACTTCATTTTCTTCATCAAGAAGAAAAATACATACAAGTTTTTCTTCAAACAATGATGTGCTAAATATAGCATCAGTTAAATTCGCATAATCATCTGGACAACCAATAAAATCATCATCAATAAAATGTTGATTAGTTGCACATACACTTGGTAAATTAAATTCATTATATAATAGTTTATACATATAAATTATTTTCACAATTAACCATCCTCCATATATTAATCAAAATAAAACCATCTAGTTTCACCATTCTGATCTTCAATAATATAATACTGGAAACTCTGGTCTACAAAAACCGACTTATTATCTTTATACAATGCTTTTAAGTATATTTCTAATGTTGCCTTTTTCAGATAATATAAATCTTCTTTTAAATTGTCACGGACATAAATTCTATCTTTCTTTGAAAATGGATCATATCCATGTTGCCACATAAATTCATGAACACCGAGTATATATAATGGTACTACGCAAATCGAAACCACCCATGGTTCGTCTGGACATAATTCATGCCATTTTTGGAAATTTACTATGTATTTAGAATAAATACTATTATTTTGTGCTTCTATAAAAATTATTTCTTCCATTTTTTTTATATCATCAAATCCATAGTTTTCTCTTAAAATAGCATAAAAATTTTTTTGCTCATATTGATAAATATCATTACCAATTTCAAAAATATCCAACCCGTCTAAATATTTTTGATCTTTTATAAAATTTTCTTTTTGACGTTGTTTCCTGTTTTCTTCTTTTTCTAATTCATTGTTCACAGAATCCATGAATTTTGTACATCCCATGGTAACAAAATAAAAAACAGGAATAATAACTACTAATGCAACCGGAACTGCAATGAAAATGATTGGATTAGCTAATGCTGCCATCAAACAGCAAAATCCCATGATAACCAAAAATGCCTTAAAAATAAACCCACATGAATTCCATAAATTCTTAATTTTACTCATCTATCTCATCTCCTCTATAATATATTCACTATAAATATATTATAAAGCGAATTATTTTTTTTGTAAATTCTTTTACATCACCTTGATTTTATGTATTCTTTTTTTAATTCTTCAATCGCCATTTGGACATCATAGGTATGATATCCTAACCAGCAGAAATTCATAGTTTTTCCATCAGCAATTCTGAAAATTTCTTTACTGGATTCTCCAGTATAATAATGCCAATAGCGATAGATATAACCTATCCAATAAAGCACTTCCTTATCATAAGTTTTCCCGTAATCTAATTTTACTTCATCCTCTAATTCTTCTAAGATATATTCTTCTCCAGCCCACTGCAAACGATCATATAGAGAATCTAATGATTCAGCCACTTTGCTCTGCATAAAGGCACGAATAAAATTCTCAGACGAATATCCTTTCTTCAAACTTAACTCAAATAGTTTTCCTTGTATATTACAAAGTTGGAGTTCATAACTTTCTAACTTCATAAGATTCACCTGCTTTCTTGTAACAATTTTCTAATTGACATTAAAATATTTCCAAGTTTATTCTCTCCAACACCATCACATTTACCCCATACTTTGTCTCCCCATGTATTACCTTCAATTAAAATCGCATCTCCAGCGTTAATTAATTTCACAGCAAGCGATTGATTATGATAAAACTTAGAAAAACAAATATCATACATAATCTGTTCTTTTACATCTTCCCAATCAGTACGCAATTTTACACGTCTCCCAAGTCGTTTTGCTTCTGATGGATTCAAATTAACAAATTCTTTGATACGTTCTGGACATTTCATTGCTTGAAATGCAGCCTCGTTATTTTTAAATGTGTATCCATTATACCAAACATCAGCGTTATAAAAATTGCTCAAAAAATAATATTTTCCTGTAAAACTATCAATTGTTTTCATGACATATCACCTCTCGTATCTTAAACAATTTATCTCATATTAGTAACCGTCTTTCTTACTGGACAATCATTACATATTTCCTCATCTAAATACAAACAATCTAAACACACTCTGTCTACAGCAGATAAATAAGATATTTTTACTGCTGGATTATTGTTATCATTTATTTCATTATTATAAGAATATTTTCCTGATTCAATTTCTTGGATTAAGAATCTAAACGCTTTAAATGCCCCTAAATTTTCCATGCATTCAAAGTAATTATTATTATGTTTTTCTTTGTACATATCCCTTTCTGCGATTAATTCTAGTCTTTTTAATTCTGATAAAAATAATTCCTGATCCATATATATCACCCTGCTACATACATCAAATCTTCTGCAACGCTAATATCAAATGTATCTTCGAACCAATACCAAATATCCTCTCGAAATGTCCCTTCTGGGAAATGCAACCATTGTTCATCAATACATTCCGTTTCTGGGTTCATTGGTACATCACCAAATTCACGCCATAACTTCTTTGCAACATCTAAAAGATTGTATGAATAATATGCTGTATCCTTGCTGCGTTTTTTAATTTCTTCTTTGATAATTTCTTCTGCATATGCAAGGACTTTTTCACCATTAGAAAATTGAATTTTCCACATAATAATATTTTCACTAAAATCAGAAAAGTCATAACATCTTGATATGACTTCAAAAGTTTCTCCATTATGATTTTTATAATCACTATATGGCGTCAAAAACACAAATGAGAAACCCTGTGATTCGTACTGGTCAAATTTTTCTTTTAATTTTTGAAAATCAAACATATTATCCCTCTTTTCTTTTGACTATGTATTCTCAAATTATTTTTCTTGAAAATATTTTTTAATACTTTCAATTGCAATAACATTATTTATAGGTGAATTATATGCTTCTATCCATGTTGATTGATGCTGAATAATTTTTAGTAATTCACAATCTGTATACTTGCTACATTCGTTGATAACATCATCAATTATCTGTCTATCTTTCATTCGGATATTTTGATTAATCCAACCATCCCTACTTGATATATTAAGCCCACCATAAATCTTATAAGTATTGTATACATCTAGAATTATAACACCAAGACTCCATGCCTCGATTGGCTCAGAGAAACATGTGATATTTTTTACAATCAAAAATTCAGCCTGTATATAATATAAGATTTTTTGCAATTTCAAATTGCTAATATGTTGCTTATCATTATTACACTTTGCAATAATATATTTTGCAATATTTTCTGCTTTGTACATAAAGTCACCTATCGATTCTTGATATATAGAAGAAACTGTAATTTTATTTCCAATATTCATAATGCTCTTGACCATATAAAATTTTCATATCATCTGCAATTTTGTGAATAACACCATCAGCATAAATAGCTTGTCCAGTTGTACATCTGCCCCAATATGTATGATATGATTTAATAACAACTTCTCCATATGCTTCAAGTTTGTCTGCGAACCAATCACTTACCTCCCACCATTCATACACTTCCTGTAATTCCTCATCAACATCATCGCTAATAAAATATCCGTTGCAACAACAACACTGGAACATATCTTCGTGATAATGGCAAGAGCAATTTTTCGCAGCTTCTTTATTTGCATACACATCAGAACAAAACGGGCAAACCCACACTTCTTTTGGTTCATAAATTTCATTTTCTTCTAAATCTGAACAACATACAAGTGCAGCAGTATATGTATCATACAGTTCTTCGCATTCACTGCACTGAAATTTTTTCAATGGGACAATGTCATCATCAGTAATTTCAAAAACATTATCACCACAATTTGGACAACACTTTTTATACATATTTTCCATGTCATCAACCGAGAATGGTGCATCTACATATGTTTCTGATGTTTTCAAAATATATTCGACAATATCTGTACAGCATGTATACACTTCTCGATTTACCAATTTCCGTTTAATCTGATCGTTAATAGCTTCAATTTTGTAATCTTTTGAATTTGTCATATAATCACTCCCGATCATCACCTAAGCACACAAACCTTCTTTTAATTCTCGGTATTTCCCATGTAATTCCAGCGATATTAAGTTGGTTTTTTGCTTTACGGAATACATAATCAATATCTTCGTTTTCTTTAATCGTTCCATCAGCATATAAATGTTTCTTTGGAATCCATACATTTTGATTTGTTTCATTGATTGTGTATCTCATAGCATTTTTATTTCCATAATAACGATCTATCAGACGTATTGGGATTGTTCGATATACTTGCAGATTAAAATTTAGCTTGGTATCATTTTGTTTTTTTATGTATTTAGATTTCTTCAAAATACTCACCTCTTACCCAATAAAATAAATCAACAAGGATTTTAATGTTCTTTTCCATACGCCGTTCAAATACTCATATCCATTTACATATAACTTCTTATTATGCTGTATTACATAAATTTTATCTGTATTTCCTGGCAGCTGATTTACTTTTTCACCATTAATATAAATAACCTTTCCAATAATAGAGCACCCAATATGATCGAAAGTTTTTTCTCCATCACATTCAATTGTTTGATTTTCTATTTCAATATTATTATTGTGTTTTCTAAATAATTTATTGATAATTGGGTATTTAACATTTGGGTCAAATTCAATCCAACCAAACATCGTAAGCCTTAATCTTATTGGTATTGCAATTGCAGATACTTCCCTATCAGCCCATTCACTTTTTTTATATACTAATTGCGATCCGCATTTTTTACAGTATTTTGGAAGATAGTCTTTATTTGCATGATAAACTTTGCCACATTCTTTACATTTATAGCCATCATCTATATACATTGATTACCTCCTATTAATTTTCATTTGTATTAAATAAACGATTTACAATATCTTCAGCAGCGTCCCTAATTCTCATAATACTTTCTTTTTCTCGCTCTGTTAAAATTGTTACTCTGTGATTCCATTTATATAAAATCAGATAAATATTTGATACCCTTCCTTCTAACTTTAGCCCACATTTACACTCAATTTTCACATCCTTCATTGGTGTAAACCGGACTGTTTTGATTGATAATTCTGGTTCATATCCACAATTAGGACATGGAAGCAATTCACATTTCTGAGAAAGCCTTTCTTGAGCATCCACATCTCCTAATAATGCTTTTTCTACATCATTCATGTAAATTCACCTCTGTTAATATTTCAATTACCTATAAGGTTATATTCTGATAAATCAATAAAATTAAATTGATCATATACATCTGGATAATAAATACCAACCCAAAAATTGTTGGCGAGTTCTTTTCTCATTGCAAGATCACTATTCCATAATTCAACACGTTCCATTAAATCTCTTAATCCCATGCTATTTTTTTCATACATATTATTTTCTAATTGGTAAACAATAGTTTTATAATTCTGTTCCCAAGCTGCAATATCTGCATCTATTGTTGCGTATGTATTGGCAATACTAAATGTTTCCATAATAAATACAACACCAGTTATGCACATTAATGCTGCACAACATGCACTAACGGTAAAATTTTTTCCGCACTTTAACTCTTTATCTTTTCTATATATTGTCACAACAACAATAGTAAAAATAAAAAACAAAATCAGATTTAAAAAATATATCATTTAAACCAACCCAACCTTTCTGCTAATTCACGCCACGCTTCTTCTGTTAATGGTCTACCACATTCAGGGCAATATTTAATTAAAAACATTGATCCAATACACACATCTTTTCTGCTACAATTTGCATATGGAGGACATTTTTTGAATTCTGTTAACAAACCTCTGTGTTTCCCGAATGAATCAATAAACAACTTTTCATATCTTGTTTCTTGATAAAGTATCTTATCTTTCCGACAGTATTCACACGGCTTCCAATCATCATAATAAATCAAGGAATAATCTTTATTGATAAACATATACGGTTTTTCTGGTGGATTTGGCGGTGGAGTATCTGGTGCAAGGTTCGTACATTGCCTACCATTGTTTTTATGCATATACTCAATCCTCCTCATCGTATATATTTCCTACAATTTTACAACGGTCTGTAAAAAATCTATCAAATGATTCAATATCTTCATTTTCTCGATTCCACACACACAATCCGCCAAGCAAATCATTCCAAAATACAACATATTCTTTATTGTTATGCTCGCAAATATCTCCTGTAAAAATCATTATGTTGTCTTTATCTTTTAATCTCGTATATTGACATGCTGTGTTGGGATTAATTTTAATACCATAAAATGTAGACGCATAATAAGGTACAATATAGAAATCCTCATTGACCTTTATGATATATCCATGTTCCCATTCGTCTTTATCAATTCTTTTTGCTTTAAAGAAAATATCTTGCATATCTCATTACTCCTTTTCATATACATCTACTATATTATTCTTTTACCATTTCATATGTTTCCTCAAAAATATCCGCTCTAACGTTATACAATTCACCCTTGATTCCTCGGACAATATAATCTCCATGACGAACCATATGAGTTCCCTCAAGTGTATCAACGAACAATTCTGGTTCCTTATCAAACTCAATAGCATTATAGTGAAGGGTACGATCCTCAAATGCTTTTATTGCCCAGTCTGGAACATACCAATTTCCATTTCTATCCTTAAAATCTCCGTTATATTTGAATGCTTCTACCTCTACAGGTTTTTTCGTATATTTCATTCCAATCCCTCCAATCTCTCCAACTCTAATGCTTCTTCTCTTAATTCTCCGTATCCAAATTCATCATCATAGTCCATCTTGTATGTTATTTTTTCGCACGTTTCACACAAATAACAACTAAACGCCTTTACATCAACAACAAAATCTTTTCTCATTTCAGTTCCGGCAGGGAACTCCCTCCCGCAACCAAAACAAACATGTGGCTTTCTTGTTTTAACTACCTTGGTACTAATTACTTCTGACATTTTTGCCCCCAAATTTCAAAATTTCCTCCTAATTCAAAACTTGTTACAAAATTGCTTTGCTTGACATGTTTTACACTCGCTCATTTCAATATGTTCACAAGTAAAATTTGCGTCTTTTACCATTGCTGCTCTGTCGTTTTGATAAATGGATCTATATCGCTTGAATTATATATTTCACATAACTTCTTTTTTTGGTTTTCTGTCATGCCTCACACATCTCCCATTCATCTTCACAAGCCCAAATTTCAGAATCAAATCCTACTTCATTCACAAATTGATCAAACAAATCTGAAACTGGTGTTGAAATTTGGTCACTGTCTTCAGGATCTGAATACTGTAATTCTGTTAAAGCATCGACCAAATCATCAAGAGAATAGTCATGGTCAATCATCCATTTAAGCTGATATTTTTGATATTTTGTCATTTATATACACCTCTCTATTCACATAAAACGAATATCATTATATATATGGGTCACATGTAACATTTGCAAATATCCATAATAGTATCTGAAATATTGAACACAGAATCTATTCCATATCCAGATAAAATTTCCAACATTTCATCACTATTACTATCAACTAATTCGCAACAATGTAACCACCCATCTTCTTCATCATATTGAAAACTAATATCTAACCTGATATCATTTGTAAGTGGGTATTCCCAAATTATTTCCATAAAATTTTCTGGTTTTGCTCCATACCCATCCCATAAAGATGGGTTCATTTTTGATAGAAATTCTTTTGCTATTGACTCAGCTTTTTTGTAGAGCATAATATCACCTCTCGTTTCATTTAAAAACCCATATCATCATCACGATAAAAGCCGTACACAGATAAAATGCTGCAAAAAAATCTGTTTTTGTTCTGTTGTATTTGCTTTTTCGCATATAATTTATTTCTACGCCTAATGCAATGTATGCTATTGTCCCAACAACAAAGCTAATTATTTTCAAAATTAATTCCACTAACACACCTCCAGTTAATCAATATCTGTTTCAAAATAACAATTTTCTTCGTCAATTTCGTCTGTATCAGAAATATATTCTAGTTCACTAATTGGAATTGCATCAATATGGTTTTTGGCATATTGGATAGCCTCATCCAGAGACATTTCATATGGGACATCAATTCCGCTATTGTAAACTGCAAAACATACTACTGTTACATTTAATCGCTTTGTTTTATTCATAGTCATCACCCCATATATGTTTTCTATAATTGTTTAATAGATGAACATAATTTTACAAATCATCAAATGGTATGATTTTAATAACACAACTTTCTTCTACTTCTTTTTGAGAAATAACGTCTGGATTATAAAATAGAATTTTAAATTTTCGTACCTGTTCTCTTGTTAACGAACATAAATCACCATTTTCATTAATGCCGCAAATATAAAATACACCTGCAATAATGTCGTTACAAAAATACCTGTTCCCTTCCATTCCAATCAATTTACCCTCATCATTAAGCAAAATACATGCATTGCTATCATCTGGAATACCAATAATATCAATCATTCCATCAACTGCATTTTGTAAAGAACGTAAATCTGTTGCAATGGTGTCTACCACTGGATGTTTTCTAGGTTCAACTTTTAATACAGTAATAAATTGCTTCATTACGATCCCTCCTTTTAAATAATCACATGTTGTACGACAAGTCTTATTAATTTACTGATTTATTATTATAAAAATGCTATATTAAATGGTTCTGTTAAGTTTCTTTACCCATAATATTTAAGATTTACAGTTAACCAACCACCACTCAATTTATAATCTTGGACTTCCAAATAATCTAAAATTAATTCATCAATATCGACCTCATAACCATTTTTATCAAATACTTCAATAAGATTCGCCATCTGATATTCTTCGGTTTGTTTTAAGTCTTTATATTTCAACACAACACCTCCCGTACTATGTTTTATCTCTAAATGTGATTAAAACCACGATATATTTGACAGGTAATCACAGATTTTCATTCAACACATGCTGTTTTTCTTCTATATTGTTCACGTTTTTTCTGTAAAATTTTTTCACGATTCTTCTGATAATATTTTCTACTATATTTTTTTACTTTATCAGGGTGTTCTTTTTTATATTTTTCAAAATATGCTTTTCGTTGCTCTTTGTGTATATGGTAATATTGTCTTTGATATAACCTTACTTTTTCTATATTTCGTTTCTTCCACGCTGTATTGCATTCTACTTTCGAGGTAAATTTTTTTCTTGGTTTTTGTTCGATTTCGACTTCAATGATTTGCCCACGCAAGCAATCATCATATATACAGTTAAAACAATCACTGTTACATTTAACACGGATTCTTTTAGTTTTCTTCAAAAATTCCACCTCTTTAACATCCATCTTAATGTAAATCCATCTTTGCTCCATAATCGCAACAATATCTTGTTTCTGGCTGGTTATAACATCGTAACTCTTTATTCCAGTTGTCAATTGTTGTTTTGGAAACTTCCATTCTTCCACAATTTGAACATAAAAACTCATTCACGCCAGTTTCTTTCTTTACCCATTTCGCATGAATAACAGGAGCCACATCTTCTATATCCATATATAAAACATGGAACTTCGCCTTGATAGCTTCATCAATTCTTATGTTCAAACCTTCTATATTTCTATCATCTGGTTTGGTTTCCCTGATTTCTGCCTCCAATTGCTTTGTATACACTTCTACTAGAGAAGAAAAATCTTCAAGTAATTTCGTTTTATTTATGTATTCCCCCATAAAATCACCACACTTAAAAACTGTTATAGAATTTTTCCGTCAAACAATATATTGCCTCGTCATAATATTTAATTTTCTTTTTAATATTATTGATTTCAACTTCTCCACGATTAGCTTTAATAGCACGAGATAAATTTATTTCGTTAGACCTTTGAATTTTTTCAAAATATTCAATGATTTCATTAAATGTTATCTGCTCATCCAATGTATACATCCCCATTTATACTAAATTATTTAAATAAAATTTTTTGTTCTAATTTTCTTACTTGTGAAATAATTTCTTGAAAATTAAACTCGTATGTCAAAAATAAGTATTGTCGACTAACCCACCAGAATTCTCTGCTGCCAGTGTCTATCCTTCCTTTTCCGTCATGACCACCAACATTTCCATCGAATTTAATTAAATAATTTTCACCATCATTGGCAGACGCTACAACTGTTCCAGTTGAATTATATTCATTCAATAAAACAGGATGTAAACCAGAAAATAGATATTCTCTAGTTGTGCGAACTCTATCTCCATATTTGAAATGAACCAAATCAAATCACCCCTTAGTCGGAAATTTTATGTAATCTTCTTTAAAAATTTCTTCGTATTTTAATCCTGTTTCAAGAATAATTTTGTTGACACTCTCTAGTCGTGTCATTTTTTGAACCTTGTAAAATTTTTACTAACACACTTCTGCTAATACCAATATGTCTACTTGCATTTTCAAGTGTTTTATATTGTTGTTTCAAAAACACTTCTAATGAGTGATACTTAAAACTTGGATTTAATTTCATACTTTCTGGTTTATGATGCAAATTCGCTCTAACCATCAACTGATAAACATATTGCTTACTTACGCCAAAATGTTCACCAATTTCTCTATATGTACAACCATTATTTCTCATTTTAATAACTTCATTAATTTTTACTTTAGACATCATTTCACCTCATACATGGAACATATCAAACCATTTATTCAACTGCTCTCTAAAATAACCATCTTTGTGCAGTTTTTTAAGATTACGTAAGAATTTCCTTTTGTTAACCCTACGAATATTCCTTTTTTTACTCAATATCATCATCTACTTCATATCTTTGTTTTGTTAAATTCCATCTACATTTTTCGCATATTTCATCTCCATTAGTATATTCTTCTACTCTATATCGCCCACAATTTGGACATGCTTTGTAAACATAATCGATTGGTACAATTTTTGTTTGATCCATAAAACACCTCTTTATTCTGCTGCCTTGTAATTATAAATAGGCTTCAAAATTTTCATGATTTCGACAGTATCCGCAATACAACCAATGATTTCTTCCATTGGTTTATATGCCATTGGACTTTCATCAATTGTTGATTTACTTACAGTTGTTGTATAAATACCGTCCATGCTTTTTTCAAATTCATCAAGCGAAATAACCTCTTTTGCTTCACTTCTACTCAAAATTCTTCCTGCTCCATGTGGTGCAGAACAATTCCAATCTTCATTCCCTTTACCCTTACAAAGCAAAGAACCATCTCTCATATTGATAGGAATCAACAAAATTTCATCTTTTTTTGCAGATACTGCACCTTTTCGAATAATCTTATGATCCATATCAACATAATTGTGAATTGTCTCAAAACTTTCAATTGGCTTTATTCCAATATGTGTCAAAATATTTTTCATAATTGTCTCACGATTTAACACCGCATATTCTTGACAAATTCTCATATCATGTAAATAATCATCCATATCAGAATTTTCCACATAACATAAATCTTTTTGGATTTTTACTGTTTGTGTTTTCCAACTATGCTTAATTTCTTTTAATACATGTTCAATTTCTTTTTCTTTGCCGATTGCTTTATATTTTTCAATAATCACCTTGCTCTGTTGATCAAAATGTCTTGAACCAGAAATTACGTCAATTGCAACATTTTGATAGTATTCTGCAACCTGTTTCCCAAGATTTCTGCTCCCAGTGTGTATAACCAAATATACATTTTGTTCATCATCAATTTCTAGTTCTAAAAAATGGTTGCCAGACCCAAGCGTTCCAATACTTTTTTCAAAATACCCAGAAGGATTTTTTAAGTGATGATAACACCTCAAATCTTTTAATCTCGAAAAATTAACCTGATTGGGAATAATTTTATCAATATATGTAGCTGTAAAACCAATTACACAACCTGCTCCAGCATGTACATCCGGCATGATTCTGATTTTTGAATTAGCAAAACTATCTTGTTTTACTAATGTGAAAATCTGCTGAAGTGCTTTATAATCAACATTTTCTGTAAAAATTTTTAAATCACTCATTTTTTTCACCTGCCTCATTAATTTTTCCAGTTTCATACAATTCCTTTTTATAGTGCCTGTGATTTCTTGCATACTCATTTCTTTTTTCTTTTGAAACTGGATGTGCTTTTAAATACTCCCTACTATATGCTGCCCGTTTTGCTTTATTTTCTGGGTCTACAGTAATTTTGATTAATGTCCGAGAGACATGATATTTTCTTGCCAATTGACGCATTGAAATATTTTCTTCTGTGTACTCTTTGATAATCTGTTCTTTTTGTTCATCTGTTAATTTTCTTCTGCGGTCATATTCTTTTGGAACATTTAATGTTTCATATCTAGAAGGCATATCATCACCACCATTGTAAAATCGAAATTATACGATTTTAAAATCTAAACAAGACAACACTTCCCTTATCAGATGCAAATCGGTAATCTCGTAATTCTTTTCGTCATCTGTTATCTGGTAGATTTTATAATTATAAAAATCAATTTCATATGAATTATGTCTTAAAACAACTTTATAGTTCATATGTAGCATCAAATCTTCTGCCGGAATCCAACAACAATATCCATCCTTACCTCTCCCCCTACAATCGTGTCCACCGTTAAACTCAAATTGAAACTCAACGGGATATTCTGATCCATACGGATAATCCAAAATAACTCCAATTTTTCCATACAAATCTTTTCCAATCGCTCTAATATAATGAGTATTACATTTTACTAAATCACCTTTGTTAAACATAAATTCACCTCATTTTTATTTCAATGCCACAACAGAAGACTCAATAAGATCTGGATTAATGTCGCCGTTCAATTCTTCCTCTGTGTAAATATCAAGCACTTCCTCATATGAAACAATTGAATGAATTTTGCAAAATTCATAGTATGCTTCTGCTTCACTTTCTGCAAACACAACATCAAAATCATAATCTTCTTTAAGAGCATCATAATATTCGATATAATATTTTTTACATTTACATTTTGTTGATTCTTTCCCAAGATTATTCCAGCCATCCAAATTGTCCCAACTGCCCCAATTATCCCAGCCTCTTGATACGTTATATCCGCCATATCCATATACACCATAAAAATTATTGGTATATGGTGCTTCAATATATTCAAATGGTTCTGTTACATCACGCATAATAATTTCTTTAGTTTTTTCAATAACAGTTTCCATTTCTTCAAAAATTACATACTCGTTAGTTGTGTGTGGTTTATAATATCCACAAGACAAATTAACCGCACAAACGCCTGCTGCTGGTGCAACAACACTAATATCAGAAAAAGACCCATAATTTTCAATAAAGAATTCTTGTGTAATGAACTGTGTAAATTCTTCATTGTCGCAATTATAGAAAACTGCATCATTGCAACCTTTTCTATCAAATTCAATCATATAATTTACATCAAGATTTTTTACAAAATCTGTATCTGCAAATTTATGAGCACCGACACCACCGATTTCTTCATCTTCTGTAAACAAAACTGAACATTTTAAAGTTTTGACAATCTCAAGGATCATATAAATACCACATCTGTCATCCCCGCCAATCCCGTATGGAGATGAAATTTTCGTTTTACCCTTTTCATCAGAGATATTAAAAATATATGGAAGTTGATCGTGAACAGTATCCATATGTGCCAGTAACAAAACTGGGATTTCACCTTTTGCATATAAAAAACCCTTTTGATTATGCACCTCTGTGTATCCGTATGATTTTAAGATATTTTCTAAATATGGCTTTAACCATGCTTGTGGTCTTTGGCAAATGTTTTTGAATTTTTCAATTTTTTTAGATTCTTTTTTATTTGCAAAGTTTTTCATATAAATTCCTCCCTATATAAGCTAAATTTTGCTTTTAGAATGTAAAAAAAATTATGCTGTTACCCGATGTTCTCTCATTTCTGCCTGACAATGGCTACAAATATACACATTTTCTTCAGTTTCGGAGATGAGATCATCAACACTATCTCTGGAATATGTATCGCCACAATTTTCACAGACAACAATATCATCATTTCTGTGATATGTTTCATCATCAACACAATATTCATATTCATCATGCAAGCATCTTTCACATACATATCCGTCCGCTGTATAAACAAGATTATCATCAACATGAATCCTGTCACATACTTCACATCTCATAAATACATCAGGATTTTCATTAATTGCATCTTCGCAAACATTTCCATAACCTGGAATATATTGTGCTCCTTCGTCATATGGTTCATACTGTTCGTGGTAATCACAATAAAAACGGCAACCTCCACAATAATATTCACCATCAATTTCATACAAGTCGTCATCATCAAATCTTTCTCCACAACCTGCACATTTATGTGTATCTTCACTGCAACAAGCAATATTTGATTCAAGGTCATGTTCCTCGCCACAACATACACAAATTGGTTCATGCCCAATCATTACACGCTGTGTTTTGATTTCAGAATGTTTATAAATTGATACATTACAATCTCTATAATTTGTATAGTCTCTGTAATGTGTACCACTAGATGATGTATATGTATAGCAATTATCTGTGCCTTTTTTCAAAATCCAACTATTAGGGATTTCATACATTTCTGCAACAGTTCTCTGTACCAGATTTCTAAACTGTGTATACAAACCTGTATTTCCATCCTCACCCTGTGGATAACATCTACCCTGAACAATTTTTTCATTTCCGATATGGAACATACAACGGTTGATTTTCGGTTCAGTATAGAACAAATTTCCATTATATTTTTTGTCCACTGTATAAAGAACAACAGATGTACCATCCAACATATAAGAAACTGTGCCAGAAGAATACTGCCCTTGATAACCATTTGGCATTCCACGCAAATTTTCTTTATCAATTGTATGGCAAGAAGACCAAGAATTGCCAAATGACATTGTAAGATAATCAACTGGATGTGCAGAAATTACAGTATGTCTTGTAATTTTAATTACATTAATATCATCGCAATATTTTGCGAATCTACTATTATAATCTGCAATTTTATCAATTCCATATTTCTTCATAATTTTGCCGACAATCTTTGTTGTCTTTTGCCCATCTCTTGCTCTTAACTCTGGCATCCAATAATTCAGAAATTCCGCTGCCTCATTATTAATTCGATCTTCTTGATAATCATTAATCCAATTATGTAATCTTACATATCTTGCCTTTTCTTTTTTTGATTCTTCTGTATATCTCTCACCATTGAATAATTTAAGCGTGAACTTAATTTCGTCTAACATTTTTCTTTTTTCGGTAAACAAATCATAATTCATCAGAATCAGATGTTCACCATCAAAAATAGGTTTTACTTCTGGCATTGTATTCTCAAAATATCTCTGCATGTTTTCATACATAGACATTGTTCCACCAAGAATAACATTTTCTTTCAACAAATCTTCTGGTCTCATATTTTCGTTTATCCAACTCGTAAAATCAGCCCCAGCAGATTTATTTGTATCAATTCTGTATTCCTCATCACTAAAAACAATCTGGAAATTACCATTATAATTAGGGTGTGATTTCATAGCAGAAATCAATTTTCCTTTATTTCTAATCCATGTATCAATAATTTCACAAATTGCATATTTTGAATATGGATAATTAAATCTATCCAGCACTTCTACAATCGCATTATAAACACTGCTATATTCTTCTTGTGTCAAAATATGTCTATTAAACTCTTTTGGCATATATTCTTTTTTGCAGCACGCTTCATAATATTGTTTAAAAGAAACTTCCACACAATCAAAACCAATGCGATTTCTCAATACACCAATAATATCTTCTGCACGAGAAAAATGTTCAACTGTTTCTGTAATGCAAAGATCTCTTGCAGATAAGAAAATTTCATGATCCTTCACGACATTAACAAATGGGCAATAATTAGATGTATCAACCCTTCTAGCATCAACATGAATATATTCACCAACACTAAATTCGCTAGTTTCATTTGTAATTAAATAAAACTTTTCCGCATCATCCACAGTCGCAAAATTACCTTCGACATTTGCTTCTTTACAAAAATCACAAAATGCTTCCATTGTAAATTTGGAAGTCGCCCCATTGTCAAATGTAATACTGAAACTTCCATTAACATTTTCCACAAGTTCATACACTGTGTTTTCTGTGAAAAGTTTACCTTCAGCGTTTCCAGTTTTTGTGCAAACAAAATAGTTTTTCATTTCAAATTCCTCCCTGATATACTTATTATGCTAAATTTTACTTTTAAAAATTAAAAATTTTTTATGTTTTCCTGTAATTTATTTAAAAAATCCTCCCAAACATGATAATTTTTATCACTCTCCTTCACTACATCTTCGAGATAAAATCTGACATCCCTCTCCATAAGAATTTTTGCACACATTGAAAAACTATCAATATGTTTCATAATGTATGATGTAACATATGCTGGGATATGTGTTTGTCTACCAAGTCCATATCTCACAGCACACCCTATAACCGTTTCAAGCTCTCCATTAACATCAAGTTGATCCATTATTTCACTTCCCGTTATATCAAATTACTCTTGATTTTTTAATAAATCTTGAAGATTTATAGGCGAATTATATGGTGTTACAAAATCATAAAACTCTAAAGAGGCAGAATTTTTATTTCTTGGAATATCTATTGTACCATCGCCCCTCATATATGGTTTTTCATCTGTAAAATATACACTATCACGGCTATTCCCAACCGTAATCCACATAGCACCCTCCGCAACCCTTCCAATGATTGCTGTCTTTTGTGTTTGTGTTAATTTAACGCTAGGGTTATGTCTTGCCCATTCTTCTATTGCCTTGACGTTTTTTTCAAAATCTCTTTTCCCAGCAGCTGATGGCGTACAAAATGTATGACGAACAGTATACAATGGGCACCCTTTACATTCTTCATATATATCACATGCTCTTTTCCACTCTCTTAAAAATATAACAGCATCCATATCATTCAGCTCCTTTTTTTATCATCCAAATATATATACGTTTTCAGAATTTACAATCAAGAATTTGTTTTTTCTTTTTTGTAAATTACTGTCAGTTGACACAAAATCACATGTAAAATCTTTAAATTTCATGCCCTTGTACGAGAATCCACGAATATATCCATCGTTTGGTATAAAAACTACATCATTACTAATACATACATTGCCTAAATTGCAGCTGTATTTGATTTGATCTGTTTCATACACAATGCTTTTGCAATTAAGAATATATGTTTTATACGTAGACTTCTCATCTTCAATAACGACTAACCAACTTCCATTATTTACATCATAATGGATTCCATAGTTGATAATTTCACCATGATATACAGCATTAACCATGCCATCATTAGTTTCTATAATCAAAGTCCCATTATGGAAACTGTTTACAACACAATAATGTCCATTTTTTACATTAAAAAATGCTGTATTGCTGCATTTACAAATTTTCTGGAAATTATTCCCAAAATCAGAAATCATTGTTTTTGTCAAAAAACCTTGTGGTGAAATAAAATATATATTGTTATGATTAATCACAATATTTGTTTGAAATCTTTTAGGTATGTTGAAAATATTAGACTTACAGTTAACGATAATTCTATCGTTATATTCTTTGACCAATATTCCATCATTCAGAAAATGGATTTTAACGCCATATTCAGGTGTTGCCTCAAAATTCAAACAATGAATTTTATTATCTACACCTAAATACATGTCTTCTGAAATCATCATTTTAATGATAGACTGGTCATATACTGGATAGATAGGAACGTCATCAGATACTCCAGCTGATTGTGCCTTACTCCGTATTTTAGCATTTACATCACAAAATGGGCATGTCGTAAAACCATTGAAATAATACTCATGATCTACATTGCAAAATGCTAAATTCTGATAAAATTTATCAAGTAAATCCAGCTTATTCCTTGTTTGTGTTTCAAAATTTTCTTTAAACTCATTAATTAAATCTGGTGGCATCCCTTTCCAAGATTTTGCAATTCTCGGTATTTTTACATTGTTTCCAATCACAGAAATATGAGATGACATTCGTGTCAAAATATCCATGTCTGGATTTGTTGTCCCACCAAACGGATGAATCCTCGTTAAACACTTCCATGCTATAACAGAATAGGCAAACAAATCTGTGTCTGCATTAAAGTTATCACGAGTTAAATATGGGTCTTTAAATAAATCCATCGCAACCGTGCATCTATCTCCATTGATTGACCAACTATCACAGTCAATTAAACAGATTTCATTATTTGAATTAAACAATACATTTTTATCGTTTAAATCTCCAATGTAAATTCCTTTTGTATGTAATGATAAAATCGTGTTTTTTAAGTCAACCAAAATTTTTAAAATATCATTTGTAGAAATATTGTTCATTGATGTAAATTTTTTATTTGCAAGCATTGATAAATTATTTCCATCAAATTTCTTCATATAATATCCAATAAATTCATCGTTTTGGTTAACAACAATATCTACTGGATATGCAATGCAATCTGGTAATGTCATACCGATTAGAAAATCTACTTTTCGCTTTTTTGCTTCCAAGTCAACTGTTGGTTTGAATATTTTAACGATGCCTGCTTTGTATTCATAAATTTCTCCTTCTCCGCCCTCTGCAATCAGATTAGAGCTGTTAGGAATAAAACGAATCAATATATCTCAACTCCTTTCATAGTTAACTCTTTAATAATTTTAAACAAAACACACTTATCTGTTATTTCCTTATGATTATCTGTATAATAGTATCTTTTATTTTTCATATATACATCTGTACGAATTGACTCAATAAAAATATTTTCTGGCATATCAAAAAACACACTACCTGCGTCAAACCAATAACAATGTCCAAATTTTCCTTTGCCACCACAACTATGACCACCAATATTTTCGAAAAACTCAATACAAAGTGACCCAGTGGCTATATTAATATCAATAACTTTCCCATGATTATTAGATTCGCAAAGATGATTAGGATAAATTATATATTTATATGCCGCAACTCTTACCAAGTCTCCCAATTTAAAATCATGTATGCTAGGCATTCAATCACCACCTCAATTCTGTTGTTTCCCTAATAATTTTGCAAATTGAAACAATGTCTGTCACTTCTTTTTCTGTTTCGGTATAATAAAATCTTTCGTTTTTAACATAAATATCTGCATTGATAGATTTGACAAAAAAACTCATCGTTTTATGATCGGTTTTTATGATATATCTATACGGAAACCACCAACAATGACCATATGCTCCAAGGCATAAAAATCCGTTCCCGTCGTGCCCATGAACATCTTCTAAAAATTCCACGCAAAATTCATGTGATTCTATATCATGTCCAATGATTCTCCCAATATTGTTTGTTTCGTTTAATCCAAGTGGTTTATCTCCTGCCGCTCTTTTCAAATCTATTTTTACATAATCCCCAAATTCAAACATATAATCACCTCATATCACATTTATGTTTCCGAAAAAATCTTTTTTAGTGAATTCAAATCTGTGACCTCCTTGTTGGTGTCTGCATAGTAATATCTTTTATTTTCCATATATACCTCAATATTTAACGATTTAATAAAAATATTTTTTGATTTTGTTTTTTTAATATAATATCCTAGTATCCACCAACAAAATCCATATTCCCCACGACCACTGCAATCGTGTCCGCTAATATTTTCGAAAAATTGTATGCCTATCCTATCTTGCTCAGATCCACCACAAATCACTATCCCATCAAGTTTTTGTGTTTTTAATCCTAAAGGAATATTATAATAATTTGTAAAATCTACTTCTACATAATCTCCAACTTGGAACATATAAACACCTCACTATAATTCGAATATTTTATGTAAATTCGTATACTATTCCATGATATTCAATAAAAATCTTTTTCAAAAAGTCAAAAGATGTAATTTCTTTTCTTGTATCGTAATCATACAATCTACCATTTTTCGTATGGATATTTTTATTGATAGATTTAATATAGATTGATACAAGATAAAAACATGATGCACAAATCCACCATGCGTCCCCTTCTTGCCCAAGTGATTGAAATGGGCTAAAATCTTTGATATTTTTATTATCAAACTCAACCAAAAAATAAATAGACCCATACTCACATTTTGATGCTTTTACAGTTCCCATTGTGTCATTTAATGACATTCTAGCTAATCGTATATTATTGTAAATATTTAATGGAAGAATATCCAAACGAGATCCCTTAATCCTTACACGACTTCCAATATAATCTCCCATCATATCACCTCACTATTTAAAAAAGAATCGTAATGTCATCCTTAAAAATTTCTGGATGCTTGTTTATAAAAAGTTTTAAACGTAAAGATTTATCATTTGATAGAATAGAAATAAACTCTTGCTTGATGTGTTCTGGAGCATCCATGATAAATCTTAAACCATCACTCGCAATCCCAATACGCTTATATTTTGTTTTTGGATAAACAAAACTCTTGATTTTTACCCCATCTTTATAATGTTTCAAATACTTTGATGGAATAAAATTGTAAATGAGATATTGTGGAGGTTGTCCGTTATCAAGGGAAACAAAATCAATATTCCCCTCATAATCTTCCGTGATAATAAAACCATCTCCACAGCTCTCAATCAGAAATTCATTTTCAAATTCTTTCATGGAAACGATTGTAAAACACAAATAATCTTTCATCGCATGTAAATCAAACCCACCTATGCAACTAATCAATTTTCGCATAATGTTTTCATATGTCCATTTGCCGAAGAAATGACAAAATAACTTTGCTCCTACTTCAGAATGCATCCCTTCTGAACACCCATCACAAATCACCTTTGAGTTTCTTTTAACAGCAAAATAATCTTGACAATTTGTACCAGATTGTACATGCTGCGAACCGATTTTATTAATAATCATAAATGCCTCCTATTTTATATATTGGGCGGCAGTTTCCCACCGCCCATGCCGTTTCTTTAGAACTGGAAGAAATCATCGCCATCTGGCAATACAGTCTTACTGCTTTCGATGACAGATTTAGACAAGCAATCAAATGCATTTCTCAATTCAGATTCGCTACTCTGAACATCAAGAATATTTTTAAATCCCAGATCTTTTGCAATCTGCAAAGATGCACTGCCAAAACTGATAAAAGCGGTTGTCACTTCCGCATTATTCAGTTCTTCAATACAACGTTTTGCGTTGCTGAATCCATTCTGAGAACTTGTATCTTCACCATCGCTGAAAATCGCCATCACAGCTTTTACTCTTACTCCCTGTTCTTTGAGGAATGTTTTATATTCCTGCAACTTATTTGTTCCATCTACAATTACATCGTACAAAGATGTCATCCCGTGGGCAGAAAAGTCTGTGTTGAACTCGTCAATTTTTTTGTACCCGCCAATGTCGATTCTGGAGTTAAAATCTGCACGAGCTACCAGAATTTCATCTGCTTCTTTCGAATTTGTGAGTGCAGATTTAAAATTCGCCAAAGACGCTTTCATATCATGAGTATATAAGCTCATAGATCCAGACTGATCGATACCAAGAAACATCAGATTTACATTTTCACTTTCCAAATCATCAATGGCAGTGTTTTCCATTTCGATTTCTTCCAGACCATCAATTACCATTTCCATATCAAAATCTTTATTCATATTGTTATCCTCCTATTATGTAAATTGGTTACTACAAATAATATGCGTGCCTAACAGCTTACTACAGCTTATCTGCTTGGGTTTTGCCCACTACCGTGGTCGCAAGGGCACTGGTTTGCACGCCCTACTCCTGCCCCTTTTTCGGAAAACATTACAGAATACTATCTGTTGTTTTTACAATATTTACCTGATATTTTGTTTTGAATTCTACAAACGCCTGTTCTGTTGCATCTTCGAATCCTGAGATAGTAGACATACAATCTTCCAGAATGTAAATCTTTTTAGTTACCTCTGGACGTGTTGCGTAATATTCCAGAATCTGTTTGATGCTCTCCATTACGCAATGAGATTTCGCCTGACCAGCAATGAAAATCTTGTCGTATTTTTCAACTTTATTCAAGAAATCCATGTTAATCATGCCACGTGTATCATATTCCGGCTTGATGAAACCATACATTTCAGACATCGGGTCATAGCCCTTAACAATACGATCAACAACAGATTTCTTTGCAACAGAATGGAAGTAAATCATATTCGCAAACTGATTTTCCAGTGCTGCACCAAATGTACCCTGAATACAATGATATGTCCAAACACACAGAAGTTTTTTACCCTGTTTTTCCAGATTCTCCACGTAATTACGAGAGCCAATAGGATTTACAACCGCTCTCCATTTACCTTTATCCAAATCATCCAATGTGATGATTGTATATGGTGCAGGATTGTTTCCATTTTCATCAATCCACCAGCATGGATGGAAAATCTGGTGTGGTGTATGTGTATCAATAGAAATTGCAATATTGGAGATTTTATCCATATTGTCGTAGATGAATCTTGTGGTTCTTTCCACGTCTTTATGAGCACCAGGAACGCCCAAAGCACCGTTATCCATAAAGTCATTCTGAATATCAATACCAACAAACAGAACTTTTTCTTTGCTCTGTGCCGCAGGTGTCAAATGTTCATCATTTGCCATCCGCAGGATGTCATTCATTTTAATAGGGTTTTCTGCTGCACCAATAGCGTTTACGTTTACAATGTCTTCAAATCTTGTGTTCATAATAAAGTCCTCCTTATGTTTTTAATCTTCCATACCATCGTTAAATAAATTTCTGACAATATCAATGTCAGAAAAATCATATGATAATCTCCAACTCCCATCAGCATATGAACTGTCATCCGGTAACGGCAGTTCTTCTTCATCATCTTTTGCGATAAGCATCGCCTCCTCCAATGTATCTGATTCAATTTCAACTACGCCATATTCTTCCCATGTTACAGGGATTTTCCAGATTTTTTTCATAATGGATCGCCTCTGTTTTATTCTTCAACCATAGCTTCCAGTTCTTCGATTGACATTTCGTGTAACTTTGCGTCCTTTTTCTCTGCAATGATTGCGAGAATTTTTTCTTTCTGCTGTTTTTTCTGCATGGAAATCGCCGCAGCGTTTTCTTCCTCTACCTTCTGATTGAAAATATATTTTACGATATCAATCTTTGTATCCAGCACAATATCATTTACGCTTTTTGTGCTCATCAGGCTTTCTTCCGCATCTTTTTTCTGCTCCGCTTTCAATGATTTGTAAATATCATTCAGAGCAGATTTTTTCAGATCCCACAAATCCTCAACCGTAATTACACCTTTGTAGTTGAAGCGGAATTTCATTCTTGCTGCCATTTCAAACATATTTTTTTCCATAATACATCTCTCCTATTCTAAATTTTGCTTTTAAAAATTAAAAAAAATTAAAACATAATACAAAGAACCCGTTCGGTTCCACTGTTGCCTTCAACTTTCACAATCAGTTTTTCCCTCTGCGTATCAGAGAATCCAATACCAGACAGCTGATCGTCAGCACTTACAACAGACATCTTTCCTCCTAATGCGGCAAATACATGTCTGTGTTTTTCAAGTTCTGGTTTCAAGAATTCATTGTAGAATCCATTCGGTTCTTCATCATTGATGCAATCCTTCAACATGAAGAAATAATGTTTGTTACCGACACCCTGCTGATCGTCCCAATAGTTTGGAGAATTCATAACAACTGTAACTGGTACAAATTCATTCGGCTGAATATTCCATTTTTCTTTTGTACAAACATTTGGTTCAAGATGGAATTTAATAACAGAGAGTCCATCTGTTTTGCTGCATGCAATATCTGCTACATGCACTTTACCATGATGATTGATAGATTTATTATATTCAAACAGATAAGACTCACCGTCAAATGCAATTTCAGCTCTGAAACCATCTTTACCATTACGTTGATAGTAGTTGTGTACATAGAAGGAGTATACACCTTCTTCGAGATCTCTCAGGTCGTTCCATGTAATATTTTCTACCGCAGGAATACCTCTTTTAGGTTCCATAATATCTACATCAAGTCTACCATTTGTTTCATGAGAGAATTTATGAGCGTAATAGATGCAATCTTTTCTTCCGTTTTTGAACTGCATATCACAATGAGCATCGAAATCGTTATTGTTATATACACCCAATTCGTTCCACTGGATGGAGAACCGCAGAACACCATCGACATTTCCACCTGCATTTTTTACATTTTCTTTGATAGAGCTGTCAGTCATATTCCCTGTATACGCCCAGCTGAATCCATTGTTCCATTTGAACATTGTTTTACTTTCTTTATTTACAGGAGCAATCAAAGAAACAAAATTCTTACGATGTCTGCCTTCGACAAAAGCATACAGAGATTTTGTTTCTGGAAGAACCTTTTCAACAAAATCCTGAATTGAAATTTCTTCAACCCTGCTAAATTTCTTTTTGCTCGGTTTACTTTCTTTCATAAGTTCATCGAACACATCTTCAGATTTTGCCATTCTGCTTTGTACATCACGATTAGAAAACAGAATATTGTTTACAGTGATGTCATCCACATTTGCAAAACGACGCTGCAACGCATCCATGTAACCCAGTTCTGCAATTTTTTCTTTTGCTTCTTCCAGCATTTTTTTCGTAAAAATCGGTTTTGGACGTTTATAATTTTCTGGAGCAACCATTGCTTCATAACTTCTTACCGCTTCATCCAGTGATTTTTCAGATGCAGAAATATCTTTGAGCAGCACACCAATGCTATGGTTTCCAATTTTTGCAACCGCAATGCTTACGTTTACTGCATTTGCCCATGCATACAAATCTTTTTCATCATCAGCGAGTTCATCATAAATATTTTTATATTTTGCGAACTCCTGAACAACATTTTTAAACTCTTTGCCTCTGTACAAAGAATCCTGATTAATCAGTTCCAAAACGGTGTCAACGCTTTCTTTTGTAATTTCATCAAGAGAGCGTTTGAATACCTGTTTTGTCTGACGCATCTCGCCAATGATAGACGGGATTGTTTCTCTGCCTTTATATCTGCAAATTTCAGGTGCATCCATATACATATGGTGATATGTAATTACATTACCATCTACCATTTCCTTGTTTTCCGCAGTGCCGATCCGTTTTTCTGTTGTCATATAGTAATCAGCAATATTTTTGCTTTTTACATAATTGTTCAAAGCATCAATCACTGGCTGATATGTCGTATCACCTGTCTGGAAATCCCAGATTGTTCTTACTTTTCCGTCTTTGATAGCTACTACGCCGCCGAATCTTCTGATAAACTGTTTACATGCAACACAATCGTGTACACGTCTTTCTCTGAAAATAGGATTTGTGCCGTCTGGGAAACTTTCAAGGTAAATATCCCAAATCTTATCCTTATCAATTTCTGTTTGGAAAAGACAAGTTTCCCCCTTAATCATTTCATTGAAATTTTCCTGCATCATCTTAACAAATTTTTCAAACTGCATAATTTATTCCTCCTTATAATTATTGTTTTGATTATTTTAATTTAATAATCAGCACTCAAAGACCAGCTTTCAACTTTGTTTTTGTCAATTTTTTCCATAGAAACACAGATTTCCTGTTCTGTGTAAATTGGTTTAATTTCTCCAGAACCATCAACAGACAAGATCCAAGTTGCAGATGTTGTTACGCCGTTGTTATACAATCCGTTTGGTTCTGCAAGTGGCAATGAACCACCACTTGCCGCATATCTTTCTGGGCTTGTAATGCTTGCCCCATAAGGGATACCATACCCAATGCATTTCCCTTCATACACCCATTTCCCTGTCATATTATTTTTCGTATACCAATAGCAAATCAGATTAGGGTCATCTCGCAACTCATAAAGATTTTTAAGTTGCTGCATTTCAAAAAAGTTTGTAATTGCAGGCATTCCAACAACGTCCAATGACTGTTGTTTAACCTGCTCTGTATATGCTCTTTCTTGGTCTGAAGAATCACATCCTGCTAAACTCATTACTGCAATTGCAACTAAACCTACCGCCAAAAATTTTTTCATTTTATACTCCTCCTTATTTTTTATGTAAATTATTTATTCTTCGCTGAAATGATATTTCATCAAATCCGCAATCATCAAATACTCTTTTGCGAGTTTTGTTTCCCTATGTCTTTCTTTCACTTTTTTCCTGAATTCTTTCAGAGAACCTGCAAAACAACCGCATCTTACATATATGCCTTTATCTACGATATTGAAAAAATATGTTGTTCTGCATTCGCTTCCGAATTTGTCTACTTTTGCAAATTTTGTAAATTCTCCAAATTCACAAGTACAACCAACGGAACATCCACATTCATCTCCAAAGATACATTCTTCTCCAAAACTACATTTAGATAAAAACATACACCCATCACTAAAACTACAACATTTACCAAAACTGCAACCCTGTCCAAAATTACAGTGACAGCCAAATACACAGCCGTTATCAAATTTGCATTTTTTACCAAAATTGCAATCAGAAGCAAAAGAACAAGAATGTGAAAAACTACATTCTCTACCAAACTTACACCATGCACCAAAACTGCACCCTGCACCAAAACTGCAATTTTTCGAAAAAACACAATCTGTTCCAAAACGATATGTATCACCGAAACTTTGAATTTCTGAATAATCTCCACTTGGACAAAATACAACTCCATATTCGTCCCTTTCAAAATTGTAAACATCTTGCCAAGTATATTTTTTCATGTATTCACCTCATTACTTCTCGTATTTGGTTTATTTATCCCACAGTTTACACACCTCTAACCGACCCTTTTGGAATGGGATCACAATTTCATTCAGAGCCTGTCGTGCTATTTCTCTTGAAATAAAATGAATTCTTGATACTGCCTCCTGCCTATATGTATATCCAATTTCCCACACTTTGTCTTCGTGGTCATAAAAAATATAATATTTAATAGCACCTGCATCTTCCCATAAATCATCACTCCAACCATTTTCCATTGAGAATTTCCAAAGCAGTCTTGACAAAACCTCTTGTTTTGCTCTTTTTGTCATAATCTCTTTATCCTTGCAGTAGTTTGCAACTAAAAAATAATTGCCTATACAATTTTCTAAAGAGTCTGTATATTTAAAAACATGCCCTACGTCGCTAATACTAAAAAATTCATCACCGCAAACTCTGTCGAACAATTTGCATTTTTTTTCTTTTGTATCACATGATGCTCCCAATAATTTTAAGAGTTCCATTTGTTCATCTGTGAGTTTGTATTCTTTGCCATCAACAATCAATTTAACTTCTTTCATGTCATTAGCCCTCCAGACATTTGTTATAGAAATTTTTCAGCTGTGCATTATCCAGATTGCTTGTATCCAAATTTGGATATGTCGCAACGACATAATTCATAATTGCTTTCTTTTCATCTTCTGTTTCTGCCTGGTTATATTCTTTCAGACTTTTTGCAAGGAACGCCGCTGCACTCTCATTGTATGTAGTGGATTCTTTGAAAATTTTCCGGTCTGCTTCAGTATCAATTTTACGACCAATGATACCAATACCGCCGAATACAAGAACTGCACCAATCACGCCAATAACAATTCTTTTTGCAGATTTCTTTGCGAAATAATCAAATTCTTTGAAATCATTATCCATATCGTTTTTCCAATTTTCCATTATTTTTTCCTCCTCATAAAAATATGTACCAGTTTTTCAATAGCAAACCATAAGATATCCACTATAAAATAAATGGAAATACTCAGCCATGAACAATCAACTACACCGAGTAATTTTAAAATCATAAAAATTACTCCAATACTTGAACAGAACGCATGACTCAAAATATTAAAAAATTTATACATGATTACCTCCATTCTTTTTTAAAATTTTCTCTTAATATCGAAATATGTTTCTACAAACCGCAACATATTAAGATATAGTTTAGATTTATCTTCATATGGAATTTGATTGATATAACATATAAAACCATTTAGGTTTCCATCATAGCTATTACAAATAACATAGATTTCTCCATTTCCACATCTAAAAAATGTGTGCGTATCATCATAGGCAATTGTAATCACCAACACATCTTTACATGATTTGATTTTTGCATCTTCACGGATTATAGGATTTCCAGTTATAACGGTAGACCCATATATATCAGAATTCCCTGTGATTTTTATTTCGCCAATCAATACTGCATGTCCATGAATTTCAGCGTTACTTGCAATAAAAGCAGCACCACCAACTTTTGCTTTTTCATATACTTTTGCAAATCCAGTAATTCTTGTATGTCCTGTTATCAACGCATCTCCATAAATTTCTGCGTTTCCAAGAATTAGAACATTATCTTTGATATACGCATTTCCGTAAACAATAGCGTCATTTTGTACAATTGCATTGCCGGAAACATAAGCATTACCATAAATAACTGCCTCGTCATCAACCCAACATTCTCCATCATGTGACAAGTTATCCTCGCTCTCAATCCACCCACCAATTTGACCTTTTCTTATATGACCAAAGTCTTTAATAGCTTTGATACAATATACGGTTTTACCATTTTCCAACGTCTTTTTTGTGTCTGTGAGAATGTATTTCTTCCCTGAGAATTTTGACATATAGACTAATTCTCTTAAAAACTGAAATATACGAAACAAAATCATCCGCCTTCCATTCTATTTTTTACATTTATAATTTTCCACACAAAAGCTAAAAAATGCTTTTATAGCCTAAAAAATATATGGTATTTCTGCCAATATACCAATTATGCCTCCACATCAATCCCTGTAATCTGATTAAAAATTACTGCATTAAAATTTGGAATTGACTTAATAATTTCTTTTTCTGTATCTGGTAATTCATCCCACCACTCCTGTCTTTGTTTATTATCATATTGAATAAGTTTCAAGTAGCCACCCGTAATTTCCGCTGATTCGTGTCGCTGTTTTTCTTCTTCTGTCATTTTTTCAAACTCAATAAATTCTACTGTATTTGTTGGAATTCCCATTAAAATATTACATGCATCACTTGTTTTCCAATCAAGATATGTTAAATTTGATTGTTTATTAAACAAATAAATTTTTTGTTCAACAGTATTGAAACAACCGCAAGAATTATTACATAAATTAAAATCACCCGTATTGCAATCCCCGATATTCATTTCGCCTGTATTCCAATTTCCAATATTTGCCACACCTGCATTCTGATCTCCAATATTATTATCACCTGAATTCCAATAACCATAATTGCGATCTCCAGAATTCAGATAACCAAAATTATAATTACCTGAATTATATTGCCCACAATTATACTTGCCAGAATTTTTGTGCCCATAATTCCTGCATCCTGTATTCTTATTTCCGTAATTTTTATCTCCAGTATTTTTTAGACCTTCGCATCCTACGCTGATGTTTACAATTTCTAACAATTCTTCCCACGAAATCTCTCTTATAATTTCAAGTTTATTTGTACAACACTTATCGTCACGCTCCGATATTTTCCCATATGCAATAACTTCCGCAACCTTTTTAGATGGGTCAAATGAATGATAATTAAAACAATCAGCAGCCTTTTTACAAAAATGCATACCAGATTTACCAACAAATGGTTGCACGTCTTCTTCAAATCTCCCTGGACAGGTATATTGCTTTACGTTTCCACGCACATTACAAGCCCAGTCATGATTAAAAACTTTATATCCTTTAACCATTTTGTTGCTGCTCATATCTATATACCCCTTTCAAAAAGAGTATTGCACTGTTATTTTTTAGCTGGCAACTGTATTGCCAGCCACACTATACAACACTCAAAACAAACGCTTTATGCTAATTTTTGCTTTTATAATACACCTACTATTTTTATTTGTCAATCTAAAATTTGCTTTTATAATTAAAAATTATGATTTACAAATACCTACATCAAAATCAAACTGTGTGCATAATTGTCAACTTGAATATCATTCGCCAGAGATGCAATATGTTTAACATCTGCGATGCACAATTTTATACCAAGTTCTAAAAGCAAAATACATTTTTGCCTTTTGTACCCCTTGAGTTTTTTCACCTCCTTCCTAACATCTGAATACGTTTCTGTTAAAACTTTTTCTTTATAATAAATTTTTGCCATAACTTATACCTCCTCGGTAAAATCTTCCAGAATGTCCTCCATAAACATTGCCGCTGCTGTTGTTTCATATCTCTGTGGATATTTGCTTACGGCATTTGCTCTGAATTTTTCTGGTGTTGTACCACGAAGTTTGCTTACAACAAACCGCTGGAGTTTTTCATGGTCTTTGTTTGTTCTGTATACTTTCAACATACCGTTCATAACAGAACGAGAATATCCGTTCTTTTCTTCATGCCAATGCAATTTTTGAATAGTTTCAAAAACAAATTCCAGTCCAGCCTTACCAACTGCCTTTGTAATTCTGAAACAGTCAGTATAAGATCCAAGCATACCTCTGCCACGCTGACCTGTTCCTGTGCAAATAGTAACGCCGTATTTGTCGCAAACTTCCTGCATTGCAATACAAACTTCATCGCCCAGCAACAGGTTTGCCTTATGTTTGTGATACGGTTTAATCAGTTCGAGTTCTTTTGTCTGGTCAATAAACAAACGAGCTTCAAACAATTTCCGTTCATGGTCATCCAGTGGTGCATCAAAAATAATCTGACATTCCAGTTCTTTTTTAGGGGTTTCAATCATAGAGCTGGCAACCAGTCTGCCGTAACCATCAACGACATAAAATTTCCCTTCTTCTTCATGAGCAACAACAGATAATGGTGACATTTTATTGTCATCCCAGTTTCTTGCAAGCAATTCGATTTTTGCAGCGGAACGTGTGTCAATTCGCTGATAATCTGGGTCTACCTTCAGCAGCTCACGAGGGATACTTGCAAAATATTTATTCCCAATTTTCTGTGTGTTGCTTACCACTGTTCTGTACAATGTGTTTTCTGTGTTTTCATTTGTAACAACCTGCATAATTCTTTTCATAATTCATTTCCTCCTGTTTTTTGCACCATTTTACGTTATTTTTTTAACAAATTTGTGTATGTTTAATTACTTTAATTCAGTTGCAGTATTACAACTTCTGAATCAACCAGTCATAATCATTATTTTCTGTATCAAAAAATGCAGAATATTTGTCGATACCATAATAATATGGCTCCCCATCGCAGAAATCTGTATCATCTCCATTATCTAAAATGTAGATATTTTTTACTTCTTTCTTCATCGCCTGATATGCTTCTTCATATGTCTGGAATGTTTGTACTGTAATTTCTCTATTTACAACAGAAATTAAGATATAGTTTTTCATAAAATTCCCTCTTTTCTTAAATCAACATATTCCCCATCAAAATCCACAATGATAACTTTTGAAACAAATTTTTCACCTGTTTCTTTATTGATACCCTCTCCAATAACATGGACAGAATATTCATAAAAAACTGTGCCGTTATATTCAACAACAATTTGAACTTTACCTTTGAAATTTTTAATAATTGTCATTGAATAGTCATTGTTCAGCTCCCCGTTCCCATAAGCTAAAACATCAGAAACAGAAAAAACAGATACCAACCCAGCATCTGCACAAAATTCACCTAATATTCCGCCTTTTTCTGTGTCTACTACCTTGCAGCTCCAATCTCCATATATTGTAGAACGCAAGAGATAATTTGTAATTCCAGTATTCTTAAACCAATCTGGATTGTTATATTCGTCAAAAATATAACATGGGTCTGTAATCACAATATCCCCGTCAAACTCCAACACTTCCGTATCTGCGTATTCGGCATAATCTTCAAACCTTTGTTTTCTGAAAAACTCGATAATTTCCGTGCTGATTTTTACGCTCCACATCAATTCATCTATGGTGGCATCATCGAAATGTTCTAGGGTTGCCCGTTCCAGCCGACTAGAAGCCTTCAAATAATTTTTTTCTTGAAGCAAGTTTACAATTTCTTCAATTTGGCAAACTTTCAGATATTTACTTGCCTTGATTTTTTGTATCAACTCGCTAATATCTGACTGAAATCTTTCCTCTTGTTCTCTGGTTTTTGTTTCGACCCATTCTTTGTTCATTTCGCCACCTCCGAGCATTTTTCAGCATTACTGCCAGCCGTCTGCCAAATATATGTATCACCATACACAGTGATAATTTCAGTGATCCCGTTTTCATGCGTTTTAATTTCGCTGATTTCGTTTACATTTATATAATTCTGCTCCGCTTCCTGTATTGTTACAGGTGGATATGTGTTAAAGCCAATCAGACACGCTAAAATTAAACCTTTCATTACATAATTCCTCCTTTATCCAAAAATACCAGCCTTTTTCCCTGCCAAAACAAGTACAGAAAACCCTACAATACATTTGATTGCTGCCATACAAATACTTGCATCTGGCGTATTTTCACAAGTGCCAATTGTGCCAATAATATACAGCAAACTCATTGCCGTTAAAATTTTATAAATCATGCTATCACCTCCTGCTCATAATACGTTTTAGTTTCCCTGTTATAGTGCAACAAGGTTACTTTAATACCATTCTGAAAACAGAATTTCAGTACCGCTGTGAGTGCCACTGTCAAACCAGTAACATACAATTTGATCGCCGTTTCCGTTTTCAGTTTTTCCTTTACTGTTTCATCCAGCAAAGACAAGTTTGTTGGATTTACAGACATAGGGAAAATATAATCCTGTATGTCTGTTGGCATTTCGTGTCTGCCTTGACACAATCCAAAAATTTTCATATCAAATTAACCCCCGTTCTAATAAAAAAGCCTATACAATTTATTTTGTATAGGCTAAACTGTTTATTTCCGTTTGTAATTCTGCATCATCACAACTGCAAATGAAATTCCCGTTTCTGTATATGAGCCAGTGTCCTTGATTAGCGTCTGGGACAAAGACTTTTTTAATTTCCTCCATTTCCGTTTCCCTTTATGCTGTAACCAGTTCCTTTGTTTCCGTTTCTTTTACAAGACCGGAAACCTTTGTTGTTTCTGTGTTTCCTTTTGCCGTATCGTCTGCCTTTACAGTTTCCTTTGCAAGAGCAGCTGTTTTTGTTTTTCTTTTTGTGGTTGTTTTAGTCACTTTATCAGGCATCACAGCTGTTTCTTCCTGTACTACTGTTTCCTTCTCACCATTTTTGTACAAAGTGACCCGTACTTCCTTAGTACGTTTCGCACCTGGACGAATATCAATCACTCTGTTGGATACGAGAATGTCACGGAATGTTGCGACAAACAAACGTTTGAACGCTGTTCTGCTGATGAATGTTGTCAGCATATCGTTATCGTCTGTCAACAATGCTTTGCCGCTAACTACCTTTGCAGCCATATGGTCACGGAAGATTTCGCAAACCTTGCGAATTGCTTTACTATTCGCATTTGTTTTATCATCTTCCATATCTACACAGCCGATATGTTTCATAAAAGCTGTGCAAGCCAGCAGGAACTCACCACGTTTTCCGGCTTCAATCACCTGCTTGTATGCCGCATACAGGTCGATTTTTTTGCCATCCATTTCAACGTCAATAATTCTGTCTGCACATGTGTTCATCAGATTGGACAGGTCTTTTTTCTTCTCGGAGATTTCATCATAATACTTGTTGTATTCTTTTTCCAGCTTTTCAACTTCTGCCACTTCCTCCGCAGTCCGTTCACGTCCTTCACGTTCACAACGTGCATCAATCGTTGCCACACGTTCATTGAAAGACTTTGTTTCCTGCTTCAAATCTTCACCAAGTCTTGCAGTTTCACGCAAGCATACTTCAAAAGTGTATACGTTGTTTTTGATGTCGTTGCTCACACGAGAAAAGTCGATCTTTTCCTGTGCCATGTGCTTTCTGCCTACCTGTTTTTTGCTGGTGGATACTTTTTTTGTTGTTGTGCTAGATTTTGTTGTGGTTGTTGTTGTCATAATCAATTCCTCCTTGAATGTAAATAATAGTATTGTGTGTGTTGTATAGTGTATATTTTTACACTTATATACGCATATATTCACATATTATTTATATATATGCAGTATATAACTATAAAAATTGACCTCCTGACCTTCCTAGCGACACTAACCGCCGTTGTCCTCTTACGCCCCTGTCTACTTTTCTACTTAGTGCATTAGTAGCTTGCAGGACGCAAGGTATAGTTACAGCCCTCTATATGAAATATTGCCTGTATACCAGTTCACCACATTTTCGTGACAGCCGAAACCTAACAGTATTTCTACCGCTTCAGCCCTGACACCAGCACTTGACGCACGCCCCTAATCTCACGACTATGGAACGCCGCCCCCTATGCGGATAGGCATTGACAGCTAATACAGCACGTTACGTCGTTGTGCTATATCGGCACAATATTTTTTTGTACGCCATGACGCAGTATGCGACGTATCGCAGTGACTACTTGCAAACCGCCAAACGTGTTGGCTGTCCGCTACCATGGACTTATGACGTTGTATACACTTTTCGGCTAAGTGCGAACCATACCACTTTACGGTTTAGTGAGAACCACGCCCGTTTACGACGGGAAGTCGTGCGGTTTCGGGATACCGCCACCCGTGCCAAAAGCTGGCAGTTATACGCTTTGCGGTTTAGCGTGAACCAATGCACTTTACGGCTGAGTGCGAACCAAAACCGCAGGCAGGGATTGAACCTGCCGAGAGCCGACCTCTGCGGTAAAAAATCGAGGGGAATTGATCCCCTCTTTGGGTGGCTAGATTATTTGCCAGCCTTTGCTGCCTTTTTCGCCTGAATGTAAGCGTCAACGTCAGCGGCGGAAACTGTGATGCTTCCAGCAAGGGCTTTTGCCGCCTTTATTGTGGGCAATACCCACACTTTACCCTCTTTGTCCCAAGTCGCACCATGTTCCTTGAGTTTGCTATTGATGAACATACGTACGCCTTTATCGCCAACGTATTTGCCGTCAGCGTAAGCATAGCTTACGGTTTTTTTGGTCGCAGAGATAACAACCTCACGTTCAGACCATGCACGGGTTTTAGGCTCGGATTTTTCCTGATCCACGGGTGTACTTGGAGCTTTTTTATTAGCTACGGGTGCATCTAAAGCGTCTTGCAGTGCAAGGGCATAAGATACAAGGTCGTTAATGGACATGGATAATAATTCTCGACGTGTTTTTTTCATAGTATCGAACCTCCAAACGATTGTTTTTTCTCTGCTACTCTGTCAGTACCGGTTGCTTGGTGAGTAGCTAACCAAACAACTCACTAACCACACTACGGAAAATCATTTTTTTTGCAAAAACGCTGGTTTAGTGCGGAAAATATACATTTTTCACACCGCTTATGGGGGGGTACAAAAAACCTCTGGGGATCGTTGATTTTACAGGCACGCCCAAAGCTATCCCCTCTCTACACTCACCAAAAAAATCAACTTCACATCGCAAAAAAGTCCTCCATCCCACCTCAAATTAACTCCTACAAAAAATTGCTCAAAATAAAAAAGGTTGGGAGAACCAACCTTTTATTAATAAACACTTTGAAATACTGTATACATTAAATGTTGCCACAACAGAAAGAACAAACGAGTGTATTTTAAAATAAATATATGTAATATTATTCATTTTGATAAAATGCATGAGTTTGTTCTTTCCTGATTATTTATTCAAATATGAAGCGGAGCTGAATAGTTGAATAAGTGAGCAAAACAAAAAAATAAATAAACCAGTTTACCGTTTAATTCGTTTTGCGAACCTAGATCATTTTTCATAACTATTTTCTTTTTTGTGGAATTTTAATATCAAAACATTGTGATAAAAATAATCCACAAAAAAAGCACATTTTAAAAAAATGTGCTCCTTTTCTTATAATATATAAATATATTATAAGAAAAATAAACAATATTTATAAATAAAGATGTATATATAGCTACATTAAACAATAGTATAATAAGCTAATTTAAAACAATAGTATACATAGATAATTATTTATATATATAATAACA
>OLVR01000598.1_pt1 | contig 45111 bp, 41 predicted proteins | sample 1673261 | NCBI WGS metagenome assembly OLVR01 (sample SAMEA3178938, study PRJEB25190) | human gut metagenome | biome: human gut; feature: human-associated habitat; material: faeces | place: Austria | collected 2013 | reverse complement strand
ATCTAGCCGTTCCCAGAAAATATATTTAAAAATCGTGTCTTTTTTATTGACTATAGTCCAATGTGCCATTTTTACCTCCTATTTTGATCTATCCAAAACTACTCTAATAGCTTAATACATTTAACCTATATACCTATTTCATACATTTTCTCTTTTCTAAACAGATAATTTATTTTACTACACAACTGTAAATTTTTCTACCCTACACTTAATGAAGCAATCCTAGCTCTCAAGCCAATCAAAATTCCCGTCATCGTTTAATAGGATTCATCTATTCCCACGATTTCAGTATATCCTCCCACCGCTTTCTGCATTGCTTCCAATGTATTTTTCTTCAGGATGTTTATGCGGCTTTACTTTTAGCACTTTAATGACATTTTCCTTCAATATTTTTACCCCCTTCCAAAATTTGTCAAAAAAATTTTTTCAAAAAATGGTTGTTTTTTGAAAACCACTTTTTGTCGATTTTTAGAAATAAAAAAAGGCAGTGGGATTTACGTATCTCACTGCCCAAAAAGCGTTTTTTGAATCCAAAAACGCCATATCATCTATTTTGATCACTAGTCCTAGTATGCAATTTATTTTGCATATACAATAGCTCATTATTTACTGTGCCAAGACTACCATTGCATACATAATCAATGTAATCGCTCGGTAAAGATCTTTTAAATCTACTGACTCGTTTGGTTGATGGATCTTATTTTCTTGAAATGGAAAAATGGGGCCAAAAGCTACCATATTAGGAAAAGATTTTGCATAGGTACTGCCACCAATAGCAATCGGTGCAATTTCTTCCCCCATCTCACTACAATATAAATTCATGAGTTTTCTCACAATCTCAGTATCTTTTGAAATGTAAAGTGGAGGATTATTTTTTTTATCTGCTATTGTCATTTCATATTTACCTGAAAGTTGACCCATTTGATCTATCACATCTGCTGCATTAATTCCATATGGATATCTGATATCAAATTCGTAAAAAACCGATTCTTTCTTTTTGTACACCTTTCCCAGATTAATCGTTATTTTACCCAAATCTTCTTCAAAGGATCGAACACCCTTCTCTAATTCTCGCGGAAACATCATCAGACTTTCCTGTATAAAACAACTCATTCTCTTAATAGCTTCAGGAACATCGCCAAGAGTCAACAATTCCTTCGACGCTTTTAGAGCAGCATTGATTCCTTTCCATGGCTCACTGGCATGAGCATTTTTCCCTTCAAAGTTTTTTTGATACCTTGTTTTCGTTTGCTCATCAAAAAAAGCTATTGAAAAGTTTGACATTACCGCATTTATAGCTTTGCCCCCATTACATTCCTCAAATAACATATCCTCTTTTGCTGTAAGTTTCTGTTCAATAACAATTTGGATGGCTCCTTTTTCCGAATAAATAACTGGAAACTGTGCATCTGGTGTAAATCCGCAAGACGGCATTTCCTCTTTACTCGTTATATAATGCTTTACACACGAAGACCCGCTTTCTTCATCTGTGCCTAAAATGACACGAATCCTTTTATTTAGCTGTATACCACTATCTTGAATTGCTTTTAATGCGTATAATGCCCCTATTATAGGGCCTTTATCATCTAAGGCACCTCGTCCCCATAAAATCCCTTCTGAAATGACTGCTTCATAGGGAGGATGTTTCCATTCACCCTCTGCCGGAACTACATCTAAATGTCCCAATACTGCAATCATTTGATCTCCTTTTCCAATCTCAGCGTAGCCTATTTTATGATCAATATTTTTCACACGAAGTCCCAGTTCTTTTGCCTGCAACAAAGCATCCTCTAAAGCCATATTCACAAATTTCCCATAAGGTGCCCCTGCTTCTGGCTCGCCTTTCACACTTGGAATACGCATATTATTTTGAATTCCTTCTATCATTCTGTCATAATACCGTTCCAAACATAAATCTAAAACTTCTTTTTGTACCATTACAAATCCTCCTTTAAATAAAACGCCATGCTGAACATACAGCATGGCGTTTTTTCACGCATTTTTCTTTTCTGTTAATTTACTTAAGCCATAATACAGAACAACTGTGAGAATAATCGCAGTGATTGTTGTAGAACCAAACTTGGAAATATATGCAATTCCCCCACCTAAAACAACTGATACAAAAGCAAGCGGTTTATAAGATGTTGTCTGATCCATATTTTCGAAATCATATTGATGTTTTTTCTTTAGTAAGTAATAATCTACTGCCAAAACAGCACCTATTGGAGGTAAAAATGTTCCTAACGCAGACAAGAATCCTACAAAATGGTTTTGGATGCCTGTAACAGCCAAAGCAGTAAAAATGACACCGCATACGGCTGAAACGATATGCTTATTAATCCCTGGCTTAATATTGATAATTGCTAAAGCTGCGGAATACAAATTATTATCATTACTTGTCCACTGCCCTAATACAACAATCAGTAATCCCAAAACACCCATACCTAAAATACTGAGACCTTCCATGATATTGGCACTATTTGTTGCTTTCGCTACAACAAAACCACCCCAGTTTGCTGCAGCAAAAACAAACATTGCTACAATAACACCCATGGAATTATCCATTTTGCTTCTCGCATATCTGGAAATATCCGGCTGTAAAACTGCCCCAGTAATCCAACCACCTACTACAATTGTAATGCCAGTTCCAATGGTGGCAGGGTTTTCTGGTACTTGTGCCATGATAGTACTCAGACCGGTTGTACTGATTGCCATAATGGCACAATAAAGACAAAGACCTAAAAGTAACGGCGCTGCAACCATGCTTAAGTAAGTCATCCCCTTATAGCCAACAATTGCAGTTGACATCATTAACAATCCACCCCAAATTGTAGCAACAACTGGTGATGTCAAAAAATGCCCGGGCAACATCAGTGCAATAGTCTCGCCAAAATACCCACATTGATATGAAAACCAACCCAACATTGATATTCCCAAAACCAGACCAACAATATTGGAGCCTTTTCTACCGAAAGGAACTCTAGATAACATTGATGTAGAAATGCCTTGATTTGCTCCAATTCCCCCAGTTAGCGAAGCAAGTATGGCCAAAATCACACTACCTACAACAATTGCAATCGTGCCTTTTTTAAAATTCATAACTTCCGCCAGTGCTGATCCTGTATATAAAGTTGACATAGCAACTGCCATCCCAGTTGTAACTACAGCAATATTGATTGGACTTTTCCGTTTGTCATGTGGTACAGGTCTATCCGGATAATCATAATATTTATCCTCTGGCGTATAAACATTTTGATCCATAACTATTCTCCTTTCAGACTCCTTAAGGTTTATACGTCAACATATACAATCTTATTTATTTCATACGTTCTTCTACCGGAACATAGGAAATATCTTCAAAACCAAAATATTGAGGGTCTAATACCTTTTTAATTTTGTCTTGTCTCAATCTCTCATCACAAGGCAAAACAATGATTGCCACATCCTGAGCCTGACGCATCTTAGGATTTGGAATTGGTTCACCTGTATGACGATCAACAACGCAAATCAAATCTGGACTGGAAACAAATGGTTCTCCATTTTTCCAGCATACATGGTTTTCATTTTTAAACCAGATTTTGTATTCATCACCTGAATCGCTTAAAATGGTTGTTGTGCCCCAGTAGTATCCAATTCGATCTTCGTCTTCAAAGTCTGTTCTTTTTCCTTCTGCCAACACCCAACCTCCAACTTTTTCTGCAATTTTCTGAGGAATATGATCCAGATGTGCTTCCTGGGCTTCACGAATAAACTTACCAAGTTCATAAGATTTGGAAAGAGTTCCAGCAATTACAGTTTCTTTCAGCTCTTTCCCACTCATAATAAAACCAGCCTGACCAGCCAAACCATATGCACCAGCACTGATAAGCTTACCAATTCTTTCAACTACACGAAGATTGGTTGCCTTTTTGATAATACAAACATTATCCCATTCATCAACAGAAGCGACAGGAAGCCATTTTCTGTCATACAAATATGGTGTAATCTGCAAAATTTCCGGAATAGCACGTCCACAATAATCTCCATCAACTGCCATCATACCCAAAGAACTGCCTGCAGAAATGGGGCCAGAAGTATTCGCACCTGCCAGTTCAATAGGAACAACTACTGTTGTTTTTACCCCTGTATATGCTTCCAGTTCCTGAATTGCTTTTGCCAGTCTGGCTTTTTCTTTATTTACGCCATCAATAAAACCAAAACCTGCCATTTCCTTAAGAGTTGCTTCATCATGCGGTGCAATAGAACCCATCAAAAACGGGCATACAGCAACAGCATCATCGGGAATCTCTGAAATATCTGTTATTTGTACAAACCCTTTTTCATTAATTTCGCTCATCAAAGACTCAATCCCATTTTCAGGAAGTCCGCCCCCGCCAGTTGCATAAAATGTACAACCTCTTACAAAATCTGTTGCTTCCTGAATGTTTGTCAATTTTTTTGTTGCCATAATTACCACTCTCCTGTTTTGTATTTTTCTTTAATTATACAAATCCATAATTCTGAAACAATTGTCAAAAAAACAAAAATGCAAACCAAATTTTATAAAAAAAACAAACCAAGTTATGGTTTGTTTTTTTACACTTTATTCACTTTTCTTTCATCTTCATAAACAAAGCCAATGTATATAATGTATCCATATCTGACGGCCTTTTTAAGTTGATCTGCAGGAGTTCCTCAATTTTCTTCATTCGATATTGCACTGTGTTATAGTGGATAAATTCTGCCTTTGCCATCTCTTTCAAATTCATTTTATATTCTAAACAACAGTCAACAATCATTTTTTTCAAATTGCTTTTATTCTTCTTATCGTATATATCCAGCCTATTTTGCATGCTTTGATACAGTATCCGCATTGGTGAATGGAGAAGAAACTGCATTTGAAGAATTGATTGAATTTCACTTCGATCATATATTCTACTGTTTTTTATTTCTTTTAGACAAGCAAAAACCTCAATTACTTTAGGCAGAAATAAGAATAAATCTTCCTTTCCATATACTGTTGCTACAATTGTATGATACGGGAAATTAGATATATTCTCAATGGAATTCTTCACATCCAAAAATTTATTTTCTTCATGCCCAAATAATAGATAAACAAATTTTTGTTGAACTTCTGTGTGTACAACTCTAAATCCTTCTTGCTTTATAATAGAATCCATGAGTATCTTTATATTTCTATTTTTCTCAAAATCTCCTTGCTTCGCAATACAAATAACACCTACAGCTTTTTCCAGATCAATTTTCTGCTTTTCTGCAACAGCAAATGCCTGCGACCTATTATCACTCAAAATTGACAAAATCAATTCATGCTGACTCTTGTGAAGAATATCTTTTTCCCATATATCTATAATCATCTCAAAACTTTGCATAATAAAACTTACATTATGCAATTGCTGTGTTCTTGAAAACATGCCCAACCATAAATACGTATTATTTTGCCATATCTTTTTCCAAACACACCGATTTCCATCATCAATGAAAAAAAAGACATTATCCTTTCTATCATCAAACAAATCCTGTTTTTTCAACAGCTCCTTCATCTGCAAGATATCTAAACCGCAGGAACAAATCTCTTCCATACTATTTTCCAATAGCATCAGTGTAATATCATATGAATCACTTAAAAATTTTAATCCTTCCGAAAAAGATCTTTGTTTCTGATTTAGTTCCATTATCCCCTTTAGAATAGTTTTCTCTTTCTTTGATTCATGTTCACTTTTCCTCATTAAAAGACCCATTATATCATTCATCACAGAAGCATAAGATATTTGGGGATCATTAGGTGGGCAAATTAATGGAAGATCCAGCTTATCACATAACGCAATCACACTATAATCCAAACTTTTTATAACATAGCCTATATAAAATAAAACAATACCTGCTATTTTTCTTTGTTTTAACGCATAAATTAACTGAAGCTGCTTTTCAACATTTTCTTTGATATCATTACAAGACGTAATTACAATTTCTCCTTGCTTCAGATTTAATAAAGAACTCCCCTCTTCATTTAGATCAGACATTTCTAAGACAGTAACACCAGATATCTTATTATTCAAACCTCTGCTTCCCGCTAAAATAGTTGCATTTCTTAATGAATTTGTATTATGTAATAAAGCATTGATGGTATCCATAACACACCTCTTTCCTTTGCTATATAGGATTGTAATAATTGTTCGTTTCACAACTGCATGATGTTCTTTTTTTCAAAACACATATATAAATCAATCCCACATAGTTAATCCACAATTATTCTAGTTCCTTTTTATATTTAAACCCCCTAATAGACAAAGATCCACATTTATAAAAAAGTATATCACAAAGATTCTAGTACAACAACCTCTGCTAATTTACCAATATTGGCAAATATAGGTTTAAAATTCTTTCATGTTCTTCCATAAACATTTCATCCTTGTAGGTAGCACTTTATGTAAAACTTAAGATTTATAAAAATAAATCATTTCCTCTGTATTCAATTTTTTAAAGACTTCAGGATGTTCATACAACTTTACTTTTGGCACTTTAATAACATTTTCCTTCAAAATTTGTCGAAAAAATTTTTTCAAAAAATGGTTATATTTTTGGAAACCACTTTTTTGTAGATTTTCAGAAACGAAAAAAGGCAGCGAGATTTTTTTTATCTCACTGCCCGAAAAGCGTTTTTTGACTCCAAAACGCTATGTCATCTATAAAATTGGATTTTTTGGAGCTTTGAAAATCGCCCTCAAAAACCGCTGGAAGCCTTGATTTTACTGTCTTTGCGGCTATGTCATCTATTTTGATCACTCATCCCAGTTATGATATACATTCTGTACATCATCGTCATCATCCAGCATATCCAGCAATTTATTCATTTTCTTGATATCTTCATCAGATTTCAGTTCTGTATATGTCTGAGGAATCATTGTCACTTCTGCGCTTGCCATAGGAATGCCTGCTGCTTCCATAGCTTCACGTACTGCAGAGAAGTCATCAGGAGAAGTTGTGATTTCGTAGCTGTCTTCTTCTGCTGCGAAGTCTTCTGCGCCTGCATCCAGAGCTGCCATCATCAGTTCTTCTTCATCCATTTCTACTTCTTCTTTATCAATCACGATCAGACCTTTCTGGTCAAACATGAAAGATACGCAGCCGTTGGTACCCATGTTACCGCCGCCTTTTGTAAATGCATTTCTTACATTTGCAGCTGCACGGTTTCTGTTATCTGTCAGCGCTTCTACGATAACTGCTACACCACTGGGGCCATAACCTTCATATGTTACCAATTCGTATTCTACGCCTTCTTCGTTACCAGCTGCTTTTTTGATACTTCTTTCGATAGTATCATTGGGCATATTGTTAGATTTACATTTTGCGATTACATCACGCAGTTTACCGTTTACAGCGGGATCGGGGCCGCCAGCTTTTACTGCAACCTGAATTTCTCTGCCCAACATGGTAAATACTTTACCTTTGGCAGCATCATTTTTTTCCTTTTTATGTTTAATATTCGCAAACTTAGAATGTCCAGACATTCATAACCCTCCTCGATTAAAATTCACCAAAATATTTTATCATTTTTTCATCGAAAAAACAAGATAAAACTACGATTCTGTCAACTGAAGTTCGCCATTTTGCCAAACACCAAAGACTTCATCCACCTTTTCGGCAGCCTGTTTGCCTTTCATAATATCCAGCATCTTCTTTTCGAAGGCTTCGGACTGTTCCGATTCTACCAGCACACAAAACTGCACCTGATCCGTATATTGGGTATCATGGAGCACATGTCCATCCTGCAAAATTTCATATTGTACTTTTCCAGAATCTGTGTAATCCACAGTCACAAAATAACGACTATACAGAACCAATTCTGCAATTCCAGCTGTCAGCAATCCTTCTTTTGCGGCTTTTCCATAGGCACGCACCAGACCGCCAGTACCAAGAAGCGTACCGCCAAAATATCTTGTTACCACAATAGCGGTATCTTTCACATCTTCCCCTTTGAGAACATTTAACACCGGCATACCTGCTGTTCCCTGTGGTTCTCCATCGTCACTGAAACGCTGAATTTCATTTCTTTCGCCAATCTGATAAGCGAAAACATTATGGGTTGCATCCCAATATTTCTTTTTCAATTCTTCGATAAAACTTCTGGCTTCTTCCTCTGTTTTTACAGGGCGAACAGTAGCGATAAAACGGGATTTCTTTTCCACAATTTCCGCTTCCGCCTGCGCCAGAATGGTTTTATATTTTTTCAACATAAGCAATCACCTTGCTTTAGTATACCAAAAAGCAGCAATCCACTCAAGAAAGAAACTGCATAAAAGCCATATTTTTTGCGCAGAATAATGCTGACAAACAAAAAGGAGGCATACAGACATGGCTGGACAAAAATATCAAGATCTTGCGGATTTACTGCTGCACAACGAACGTGCGAAACATTTTTATAAAGGCTTACCCGACACCACACAGATTGCATTATCCAACAACAGCAGCTCCATCTGCTCCATGGAAGACCTGAGAAATTTTGTAAGTACCGTGGAACAGAAAAAGAAATAAGTTTTCCCTACAAAACAATAACCCCATGGAACGACAGTTTTCTGTCATTCCATGGGGTTTCTCTATTCTTTTGAGGTCATTGCAAAGAACAGATTTTATTTCGCTGTAACGCTGTATTCGCCATTTTCTACATCTACTACCAAGGTTGTGCCCTGATCAATATCACCGGCAATAATCTTCCGTGCCAGCAGTGTTTCGATGTCACGCTGTACCAGACGTTTCAAAGGTCTTGCACCAAAGGCAGGATCATACCCAGTTTCTACGATATAATCTTTCGCACGTTCTGTCAGTTCACATTTCAGCTGTTTATCTGCCAGACGTTTGTTCAGATCTTTCATGATCAGGTCAATGATATGGGTGATGTTATCCTTTGTCAGAGGTTTGTAGAATACGATTTCATCCAGTCTGTTCAGGAATTCAGGACGGAAGGAATGATGCAGCAGTTCTTCTACCTGATTTCTTGCTTCCTGGGTAATTTCGCCGTTTGCATCAATGCCTTCCAGCAGATAATTGGAGCCCAAGTTACTTGTCAGGATGATAACGGTATTCTTGAAGTCAACAGTTCTGCCCTGAGAGTCTGTGATTCGGCCATCATCCAATACCTGAAGCAGAATATTGAACACATCAGGATGTGCTTTTTCCACTTCATCGAACAGGATTACGGAATAAGGTTTTCTCCGAACAGCCTCTGTCAGCTGACCGCCTTCTTCATAACCTACATATCCGGGAGGCGCACCAATCAGACGAGACACACTGAATTTTTCCATATATTCAGTCATATCGATTCTGACCATATTCTTTTCATCATCAAACAGGCATTCTGCCAATGTTTTTGCCAGTTCTGTTTTACCAACACCTGTGGGGCCCAAGAACATGAAGGAACCAATAGGTCTGTTAGGACTCTGGATACCTGCACGGCTTCTCAGGATTGCTTCCGCAACTTTCTGAACAGCTTCATCCTGTCCTACCACTCTTTCGTGAAGGATATCTTCCAGATGGAGCAGTTTTTCACGTTCGCCTTCCATCAATTTCGCAACAGGAATACCTGTCCATCGTTCGATGATACGAGCAATTTCTTCCTCGGTTACTTTATCACGCAGCAATGTATTCTTGTTGCCGTTTTCTTCAGCTTCCCGTTCTTTTTCTTCCAGTTCTTTCTGGAGCTGAGGCAGTTTGCCATATTTCAGTTCCGCTGCTTTGTTCAGATCATATTTCCGTTCAGCAGCTTCAATTTCCGCATTGACATCTTCGATCTGTTCACGGAGTTTCTGAACAACGCCAATGGCATCTTTTTCGTTTTCCCATTTTGCTTTCAAAGTTGCAAACTGGTCACGCATTTCTGCCAGTTCTTTCTGGATTTCTTCCAGATGTTCTTTGGACAGTTTATCGTCCTCTTTTTTCAGTGCCGCTTCTTCGATTTCATGCTGGATGATCTTTCTCTGGATAATATCCAGTTCTGTGGGCATGGAATCCATTTCTGTACGAATCATAGCACAAGCTTCATCCACCAGGTCAATGGCTTTATCTGGCAGAAATCTGTCAGAGATATAACGGTTGGACAATGTCGCAGCCGCAATCATTGCCTGATCCTGAATTTTAACACCATGATATACTTCATACCGTTCTTTCAGACCACGCAGAATTGCGATGGTATCTTCCACCGTAGGTTCGTTTACCATAACAGGCTGGAAACGACGCTCCAGAGCAGGGTCTTTTTCGATATACTGTTTATATTCATTCAGTGTGGTTGCACCGATGCAATGCAGTTCCCCTCTTGCCAGCATAGGTTTTAACAGGTTCCCCGCATCCATGGCACCATCTGATTTCCCTGCACCAACAATGGTATGCAGTTCATCAATGAACAAAATGATTTTACCTTCGCTCTTTTTGACTTCATTCAAAACGGCTTTCAGACGTTCTTCAAATTCACCTCTGAATTTTGCGCCAGCAATGAGGGCGCCCATATCCAGAGAGAAAATGGTTTTGTCTTTCAGACTGTTGGGAACATCTTCTTTGACAATACGCTGTGCCAGACCTTCTGCGATGGCTGTTTTACCGACACCGGGTTCACCGATGAGCACAGGGTTATTTTTGGTTTTTCTGGACAGAATACGGATGACGTTACGGATTTCATCGTCACGGCCAATAACTGGATCCAGTTTTTTGCTTCTTGCTTTTTCCACCAGGTCAGTACCATATTTCTTCAAAGCATCATAAGTTGCTTCGGGAGAATCGCTGGTCACACGAGTATTGCCCCGTACTGTTGCCAGGATTTTCATAAAGCCTTCTTTGGTGATGTTATACTGACGGAAAATATCTTTCAGCGCCGCATTAGGGCTGTTTACCATTGCCATGAAAATATGTTCTACGGATACATATTCATCTGTCATATTTTCTGCCAGCTTTTCTGCTGCTGTCAGTGTTTTTTCCAAGTCAGAAGAAACATATGTCTGTCCGCCTGTTGCACGAGGCAGTTTTTTCACTTCATTTTCCGCTGCCTGCAGCAAACCGTTTACATTCACATTCACTTTCTGCATCAGCTGGGGGATCAAACCTTCATCCTGCGTCAGTAATGTAACCAGCAGATGCTGTTGATCCATCTGGGGGTTACCATATTCCACTGCCATAGATTGGGCGTTCTGAATGGCCTCCAGAGATTTCTGTGTAAATTTTTGTAAGTTCATAACCATTCCACCTTTCTCCATTTAGAATCTATTCAAAATTTAGGTTATTTCCTTTTGAATACGATCTTATTATACATTGTTAGCACTCACTTGTAAAGAGTGCTAACAAAACTTTTTGCACAAACTTTCCCAAGCACAAAGGATATTATTATGCATTTTTTCATCATTTGCACAAACACAACGGATTTTATAAGGTTCCTTTCTCTTTGATTTCCATCTCAGCCGAAAATTTTTAAAATAAAAAAACCGCTGACCTTTTCGCATATAAATGAGTGTCAACAGTTTTTTTGATATTTATGTAGTCCCGTCTTTTATTCCATTCAACTTACCGGAAATTTCTTGAAAGGCTTTTTGAAATTGCGGTGTATCATATATTTGTTTTGCTTTTTCCAGCAGATCTTCCGCTTCTTGGTATTGTTTGCGGATCACCATAGCCAACACATCCAGTATAGCAATATTGGCACCATAGCTTTTACTATATCGAAATTTCTCAATGAGCCGAGAATTCTCATGATATAATGCGATGGCTTTTTCATACTGATTGGTTTCGAAATAGCAAATGAAAAGATTGATACAATAAACCACATTTACAATGGCACCTTTTCTTTGTCTGTCTGACAGTTCTTCCAATATCTGCATTGCTTCCTCAAATCGTTTTTGCTCCATATATCCTGCTGTCAAGTTTAGGCGCAGGATATTCTGCAAATATCGTCCCTTGGCAGTTTTCAGCAATGCCTGTATCCCATCAATATACTCCTGTGGTTTCTCCTCAAGGAATTGTTCCGACAACGCTCTTACCTTTTTGAAGTAATATCGATTATACAGCATGTTAAATAACACAGCACCAATTACAATAACAATCGCAGCAATGCAATAGCCACGCATGAATACATCCTCATTAATATGAAATGATTTTTGAATAATCAATGCTGCGATGCCGATACAAACGCCAAAGATAAAAATCTTCATGATGCGCTTCATTCGTACTCCCCCTTTATTTCATTATCTATGCCCTTTTATTTTGTCAATCTTACCATAAAGGCTGAAAGGAAGCTATTTCAAAATTCTTAATTATGGAAGGATCATTTTTTATAATAAAAAGGTTCTTCTATGATATTTGATCGCGAAGAACCTTTCTTATTTTATCGTTTCAGTTATACAAATCGGAGCAAAACAAAATCCTCTTCTGTTTTTATTTCCACTTTGTAGTCTGTATTGCGTTTCAATTCCTTTAGGGAAGCGCCTTCTCCCGGTTCAAGAGTCTGCTCATCTATGACGATATTCCCATCTGTATCACTGATTCTAAAAGTAACTGCCGATGCACTATCAATGTGGACAACCATCTTCTTTTTACAGATCAAGCGATCATAATTCAAATATTCATCCCCCTCAATATAGAGTGGTTCCCATGTATCTCCTGTATGAATATCCCGCAATATAACTGTGTTGTCTTCCGTGAAAAAATTATGTACAGCCCCGACATTTGTGTATACCAAATAACCTGATATAACAACAGCCACAGTCACAAAAACCGCAACAACCGCAGTCAATATTCTCTTAATTTTTAGCTGACGCTTCAGTTCTTTTAATATTCTTTCATTTTCCTCCTGAATTTTGGGCGCAGACGGAAAAACAAACTCCTGACGCATGGTTTCAAAATCTTTTTTGCAGCTCTTACAGGTCTGCAAATGCATCTCAACAACTTGCGCTGTTTCTTCACTCAAAATTCCTTCTATATATAACGGCAATAAATCCCTTGCAATATTACAACTGATTTTTTCCATTCTCTATCCCCTCCATATATTCGATAATTTCTTTTTTCGCACGATAAAATGTCACACGGGCCCAATTGGGTGTTTTTCCAAATAACACCGCAATCTTTTCAAAAGGAAGCTCGCCAAAGACGCGCAAAGTAAAAACCTCTTTATATGGTTCTCTCATATGATGAAGAAAACGATGAACAAGCAGCGCACTTTCTTCGTCTATGATTTTACTGGTAAAAGCCTCCTGATTAACCAGATGCATATTCTCTATATCTTCTTCAACATATATTTTCTGGCGTTTACAATGAGTATAGTATGTATTCCTCGCAATGGTAAACAGCCACGCACGTATATCTTTCCTGCCGTCAAAAGTGTCGATTGCCTTCAGTGCTTTTGTAAAAGTTTCCTGTGTGATTTCCTCTGCCATATCCTCGCTGGCTGATATGCTTCGTAAAAACAAAAAAACATCTTTGAAATATCGTTGATATACACTTTCAAAGTCCACCCATCTTCACCACCTTTCACTATAATAACAATCGAAATCTTAAAACATTACAAGTTTTTTTTAATTTTCTCAAACAAAACGGCAGGAAATTCAGCCGTAAGAACATACCAAATTTTCTGCTTCTGTTTTCTTTTTAAACAGACAATGGGTTTTGCCAGAATCGAGCGAAGAATGTTCATATAATCTATTCTTATTCCTTCATTAACAATAAATCTCGAATCTTCCTTTAAATCCTCTAATTCCAGTACATCACAGAACTTTTTTGAAATTATCTTTTCTTTTATGTACTTCTCTCACAGTAGAAAAAACTTCCGGCGCTGCTTCGATATAGGAATAGATGGAATCCAGCAGTGCAATATCTACTTTCTGACTAATTCCTCTGCTATTCCAATCAATAAGATCCATAACAATTCGCGTGGCAAAATATGCGGCACTGTCATGCTCTGCAATGGACGGCGCAGATTGAACGGAGTATGCGTTATGGACACCAGTCATATCCATGGCAACACCTTTTGCCTGTGCTGTAAGAGAGCTGACTGGCTTATTCTTATAAGATCCTGTTTCCCCATAATAGGAATAAGAAGCATAAATAATATCAGGTTTGCCATAACCAAGTCCCAAAGACTCCATATAACCCGCTTCTTCACCTACACAAATGACGTCATAAAAAGGAATCAATTTTTCCAAAATTTCTGTCCCTTCTGCTGTGGTAATGTCCAAAATGATACTCTTTTTCCCACGATTCAGGTAATTGAAATACAAGCTATCACCTTTTTGATCGGTGCCCAACTTCTCGCTTTGTCCCCGCCATCCGGCCGCTCAACTTTTGTCACTTCCGTACCATAGGATGAAAGGTAAAACGTTGCTAAACTGATGGTTTGCTTTTCGGATAAATCCAGAATCTTGGTGTTTTCTAGAGCATTCATGGTCACAACTCCTTTTGATTTCTTTGTCCATTTATAAAACAAAATTTGTGCCAAATCGAGGAATGCTGAAAATCAGAAAATTTGCCATAAAAAAACAAGATTATTCAGATTCAAATAATCTTGTTTTTGATTATTATTTAATTCAGAATAATTTATTCATAAAAGAATAATTTAATTTTTGCAATCTTTTATGAAAGAATAGGAAGCATATCTTGAATACTCCTTCTAAGAAAAAATAGCTATGGAAAAACGGCTGAAACGCGACTTGAATACGCGACCGCTGGCCGCGGATAAGGACTGATAGTTGTTCTATTTTCTATATGTCTATTTTATCATAAACTCAGTATATTGTAAAATATAAATAAAAAAATGCTAGCGAATTTTCCTCTTCGGTTTCTATTATATAGTCCTTGAAAAAATGACTTATAAATCTTTTCACTATGTTTTCCTATGAAAAACAGAACATAATAAAATCAAACATGATTATTTGTATTAACTTTTCTTTTAGAAAACACCTAAACAATTTGAAAAATCATTGAGATTACCATAAAATCACACTCTTATAAATGCCAACTTACAAGAAATAATTTCTTTATGTAACAACATAGGAAAAAAGCGTTTGCATATGATTCAGAGAAAAAGAATAGCACTAGAAGCTTAAATAAACTAAATATTGGTCAAATTTTTGCAAAACTACGAAGCAGCAAATCGTAAATCATTTTATATATTACATTTAGAAAAATAAAAATGCAGTAAGAAATAAATCTTACTGCTTATTTTTCATGATAAAAACTTTAATATCCAAGAAACTCAGAAATTTCCATAGCTGCTTCTTTTAATGAATTAACAATCTCCTTAGATTTTTTTTCGGTATATCGACTTTCAGGTACACTGATACTTAAAGCTGCAACAATCTTATTTTCATAATTATAAATTGGTGCTGCTGTACAAATCAAATCTTCACTATACTCTTGATTATCTATAGAAACTCCATTCATTCTGACTTTTTTTAATTCCTCATACATTTTATCCAAATCTACAATCGTATTCTCTGTCAGTTTCTTTAATTGGACTGTTTCAAAATACTCCCTTATTTTATCTTTAGTAAATTCTGAAAGAAATTGTTTTCCTAACGCTGTTGCATACAATGGTTCTCTTTCACCAACCTCAATATTAGAACGAACTCTTCGATCAGGTTCAACTTTACAAATAATCACCACTTCACCATTATTATAAATCCCAAGATTTACAGTTTCTTGAAATTCATTGCATAGCTTCTCCATAATTTTCCGGTACACATCTTCATTCAAACTATGATGCAACGGTATCGTTTGAGCAATCTCATAAATCCCCCAGCCTAAACGATAAGCTCCATTTTTGTCCGTCTTTTCCACAAAACGATACGCATACAGTGTATCTAAAATTCTATGAACAACACTTTTTCCCATATCCAGCTTTTCACTCAGTTCTGCAATTGTAAGTCCATCTGAAGATCCATTTTCTTTGATGTACATTAGTATTTCGATAGCTTTTTGAAGTGTCTGTACTGGATATTTAGGTGTATAATTAAATTCCATAAAAATTCCCCTCTTCTTACTGCATACAATCATTTCTGATTCACAATCTATGTATTTTATAATATTCATCATACTAATACTTCGCATACTTGTCAATCTGTTCATATAAACATTTACTAAAATAAAATATTAAAATACTTCATAATTTCGCCATTTCATTCAGTTACCATCTTCTTTTCTGAAATGTATAATTGGAGATGAATACGGCAAGTAAAATTGCAATCATAGAACAAATTGTTATCATGTTTAATGGTTCATGATATAAAATTATACCCGCAAACACCGCTGTAAACAGCTCAAATGTTGATACAATTGCCGCAATACCTGCATCAATTTTAGATAATGCCCAAACATATAAAATATAAGGTAATCCTGAAACGACAATACCATAAAGTATTACAATCAGGAATAAATCATTCTGCATAATTACCTGTAAAATCTCAAGCGGATGTACGATAAATCCAACTACAATAGAGGCAATAAAAAATGTATAAAATGTTACGGTTTCTGAAGTATTTTTATCTAAAACTTTTTTACTCATAACATCATAAATTGCAAATCCAACACCTGATAAAAATCCAAACAACAACCCTTTTGCTGTAATCTGTTCAAAAGCTCCTGAAAACAATCCTGCAATACCCATACAGCCTGTAATTGTCAGTAATACTGTAAAAAATTTTTTAGATGTAATCTTTTTTTGAAAAATCCATCTTTCCAATATAATAACAAAAGCACATTTTGTATAGAGCATAGCCCCACCAATACCTACACCCATTTCATTTACCGTTAGAACGAACATAGCCCCGTAAAAAACATACCCCATTAAACTTACAATTGTTAAATATTTCAAATCCGCAAATTCGTTGATACGAAATAATTTTGTTCCTTTTCGGATATTAACCAACACTAAAAAAACAGAGCCACTACTGACTTTATAAACACCATATCTGTTGAGCTAAATCCAAATGGGACAATCATTTTCGTAAATACACCACCTGTACCCCAACAAAAAGCAGCTAGCATAACCATAAAAATAGGTATCCATTTTCCCGTATCCGCTCATATCCTTTCACTAATCTCATTACTTTGTGATTCTTGGCAGGCTTTACCGTCAAATCATAAAACGAAAAAACAAAGAGGGAGTTTGACTATTTCATCAAACCCCCAAAATCTTTATATAGGTTTTACGCTATCTTGAACATCATAATCTTTTTTAGGAAAATTCACATAAAAGTAAACTTGTATTATTCTTCATCCAAAATTGCTACAGCATCCAATTCCAGATGTGCCCCTCCTAACAAGCCTGCAACCCCCATAGCAATTCTTGCCGGTCGATAATCCGGGAAATATGTCATGTATACTTCATTAAAATCAGCAGCCTGCTCCAAATCCGTAAATACAACTTTCACTTTTACAATGTCTGTCATCTTGCCGCCGGCAGCTTCCAATGTGTTTTTCAGGTTTTCCATGGCATATTTCGCTTCTACCTTCATATCACCGCCACCCATGATTTCACCTGTTACAGGGTCATCCCCACAAACACCTGCCAGATAAACAGTTTTGTCTACTTTAATCGCCTGAGAATAAGGACCAGTAGGGCTTGTTGCTTTGTTTGTAAAAATAACTTCTTTCATAATATTTTCTCCTTTTCTTATTTATCTTCCATCTAATGTTTTTCCTGCTAATACAAGATCTAACCACTCTCTGCTAATACCACAACCAGTTGTCACGATAACAACATTAGAGCCCTCCTCAATAGTACCAGGCTGTAATGCATAAGCAATCCCTGTTGCACTTGCACCTTCAATCAACATTCTGTGTTTTTCCAATACAAACTCAATGCCTTTTGCAATTTCTTCTTCTGCAATCTGATGGATTTCATCTACATAATCTTTTACAATATCAAATGTATATTGATTATCCAAACCAATTCCACCCAATAGGCTATCTGCAAACGTTGTATCTTCTGGAATTTCGATAGGCTTTCCGACCTTCAGACTTTCTACCATAGCAGCGCCGCCAAACATACAAGTACCGATTACTTTTATATCAGGCACGCTCATTTTGGAAGAAAGAGAAATACCAGACAACAGACCGCCACCAGACAAAGGCGCAATAATGGTATCTACTTCAGGCAGATCTTCAATGATTTCCAAACCAATGGTTCCCTGTCCACACAAAATATATTTGTCATCAAAAGGAGGAATAATCATTACACCTTCTTTTTCTTGCAGTTCTTCACAATATTTTTGCGCTTCATCCTGTGTTTCCCAGTCCTGCTTGATTGTAGGATTCCACTGTCCAATTGCGTCTACTTTTACCTGAGGTACATATCTGGACATGCAAATCTGAGCGGAAATTCCCAATCTATTTGCCATATAAGCAACTGCCATACCGTGGTTACCTGTAGAGAATGTGGACACACCGATTGCTTTCTGTTCTTCAGAAATACTCAGGAGCTTGTTTGCTGTTTTCCCCTCCATCGTATAGATATCGTAAAGAACCTTCCATTTCCAGCTTTTGTGGAATAATATTTGAAGATGTTCCAGCCTGAATCTTGCCAAACATGATATTCGTTGGCTTTAAGCTGCTAATTTCTCTTGTTTGTACTGTCTGAAAAGACTGTATGATGTTGGCAGCACAGATGATGGGATCAATACTTGCTTCTGGAACCGATGTATGCCCATCTTTACCTACCAGCGTGATTTTAAAGTTATACATTTCTGCCATAACAGAACCGGATTTGATACCGATCACACCGCTTTTTATAGGCGACCACAAGTGCAGGCCAAAGGATGCGTCCACAGATGGATTCTGAAGAACACCGTCTCTTACCATCAAATGTGCAGCTCCTACTTCTTCATTGGGCTGGAATACAAATTTTACATTTCCTTTCAGCTCATCTTTTCTGGCACACAACACTTTTGCCGCTACCAACAGCATGGCTGTGTGACCATCATGACCACAAGCGTGCATCACACCTGGATTCACAGATTTGTAAGGAACTTCATTTCTTCTTCAACGAAAAGTGCATCCATATCTGCACGCAGCAGAATTGTTTTACCATTGGGGCGATTACCATATAGGGTTGCCACAACACCAGTATCTGCCATTCTTTGCGTTTCCAGTTCCAAATCCTGTAAGTACTTTTCTACTATTTGTGATGTGCGAAATTCCTTCCCGCCAATTTCAGGATGTTGATGAAAATCTCGTCTCAGTGCAATCAACTCATCATTCAAACACAATACTTCTTCTGATATTTTCATTGATCTCACTCCAAAATTATCTAATAATCCACTAACACACAATAAACAAAAACGGGAAAACCGATGCCACCGAGAGAGAGTAATTCCATCCATTTTCCCGTTTATGAGTTGAACCATATTGGTTCAATCTATCGTTATATACTATTACAATTCTCTGATTTTTGCCGATTTATGGAGGTTGATTTCAAAATCAGAAATTTGTATTAACGATCTCTTTGATCTGTTCCATAGGAACACCACATCCTGTTACAATAATTGCAACATTGCTGCCAGGTTTGATGACACCTTCACGCATGCAATACGCAATACCAACGCAGCTTGCACCCTCTGCAATCACTTTGTGATTTTCCATAATATATGCCATGCCATTGGCAATTTCTTCTTCACTGACCTGTACAGTCTCGTCCACATAATCTTTTACAATATCGTATGTATACTGATTATCCAGACCAATGCCGCCCAGCAAGCTGTCAGCAAGGGTAGGTTCTTCTGGCATTTCGATGGGATGACCTGCTTTCAAGCTTTCAATCATAACAGCTGCTCTTTCCTGAGATACACCGATGATTTTCACATCAGGCACAGACATTTTCAGACCAAGTGTTACACCACTGATGAGGCCGCCGCCAGAAAGTGGTACAATAGCTGTGTCGATTTCAGGACAATCTTCCAGAATTTCCAAGGACATAGTACCCTGACCACAAAGAATTTCTTTGTCATCAAAAGGAGGAATTACTTTCACGCCTTTTTCTTTTTCCAGTTCGTAGCAATATACACCAGCTGCGTCCTGACTATCCCAGTTCATTAAAATCTCAGGATTCCATCTGCTGATCGCTTTTACTTTCGCCTGAGGCACATTTCTAGACATACAAACTGTCGCTTTTACGCCCAATCTGCTTGCAATATGTGCAACCGCCATACCATGATTTCCTGTAGAGAATGTGGAAACACCATTTGCACGTTCCTCAGGTGTCAGGCTCAAAATTTTGTTTGCTGCACCTCTTACTTTAAATGCACCAATCGCCTGCAGGTTTTCTAATTTCAGATAAATGTTGGCACCTGTTTTTTCACTCAGCTCAGGAGAGTATACAAGGGGTGTTCTTGTAATATAAGGTGCAATTCTTTTTCTTGCAGCCCAAATATCTCTGGATGTAATATCCTTTACCTTCATTTTTCTTGCTCCTTTCGCACACTATGTGCTCTATACAATCATTCTGCTTCGATCGCTTCAATTTCGGCTCTCAGCGTATCCAGAATTTCTTTACCTTCTGGACCTACTACCTGTTCATAGACTTCATAACCGGCGATTGCTTTTTCCTCAAATGCAGCTCTCTGTTCATCTGTCAACTGAATAACTTCAATATCGCTTTCAGCCTGGATTTTTTCCAATGCGGCGCCATTGATTTCTTCCTGAATTTCAAAAGAACGAGGGATCATTTCTTCTGCTGTATCCAGAATAATCTGCTGAATATCTTCTGGCAAGCTATTAAAGAAGTCAGGGTTTACACATGTTGCTGTAATAAACAAATTGGAATTTGCCTCAATCAAATAATCCTGTACTTCGTGGAATTTAGAAGTATGAATTGCACTGATGGGGTTTTCCTGCCCTTCGATCATGTTCAGCTGCAAACCGGAATATACTTCTGTGTAGCTCATTGGTGTAGGATTCGCACCATAAGCTTCATAAGCAGCTAAGATCATTGGAGACTGCATAGTTCTAAATTTCAAGCCTTTAAAGTCATCGGGAGATGTCAAAGGTTTGTTTGCTGTCCACTGCATGGCGCCTTCTGTCCAGAAACTCAGAGGCATAATATTTTTTTCCAGATATTTTTCCGCCAGCATTTCATTCAGTGCTACACTTTCTTTCAAAACTTTTTGTGTTTTATCCATATCCTGAGGGAACAGAAAATGTAAAGAGAACAGCTGGTTTTCAGGTACTACAGTACCCGTATTACCAGGGCTAATCATGGCAAATTCCACGCCACCGTTCTGCAGGATTTCACAGCCCTGCAGCGCATTACCGATCTGCCCTACCTGATAAATCTGCAGGTTGATTCTGCCATCAGATTTTTCGTGCAGCAATTCTGCAAATTCTTTACAATATACGTCCTGCATATCGTTGGTGTATTCTTCGTGTACCATACGCCATTCATATACAGTATTTTCATCATGTACCATTTCACCGGTTCGAACACCTGCACAGCCGGTCGCACCAACAACCATGCAAAGTCCAGCCAGTGTCGCAACTAAGGCTTTCTTCTTCATAAGCCGCCTCCTTCTTTTCTATTGCGCAGTTCAATCCTGATTGAGATAGGATAATACGCTTCTTACCTGAAGTTCTACACCATATTTCATCATGCTTTCATCAATATCAAACTGGGCATGATGATGCGGGAAATCACTTTTCTTTTCCGGATCAGCAATACCTACCCATGTCATCACAGAAGGTACTCTCTGGCTGAATTCCGCAAAATCTTCGCCCGCCAGAGAACGGAAATCATCCACATTGTCTCTTGTTCCGAAAGTTTCTTCTGCGGCTGCTCTTACGATACTAACCATTTTTGCGTCATTGAAAAGAGATGGATTACTAGGAATATATTTGATTTTATATTCCAGCCCCTGCGCCATGCAAGTACCTGCAATCACTCTCTCAAACGCTGCCAACACTTTCGGTTTATTCACTTCTTCGTCGGGGAACAGGAAACGAATGGTACCACCCAATTTTACAGAATCAGTGATAATATTTCTTGCTGTGCCACCTTCGATATGACCAAACATAACTGCGATTGGCAACAGTGGATCAAATTCTCTGGTGCCAAGCACCTGCAGTGCCTGTACGACACTGCAAGCGCCCAAAATTGCATCTTTGGCTGTATGAGGAGTGGAAGTGTGCCCTGCTTTTCCGATGATCTCCAGTTCAAACTCTTCTGTTGTACCCAGAATAGGACCCTCAGACAAACCGATGTGACCTGTTTTGATAGGGCTCCACAGATGCAATGCTAAAGCAGCATCCACATGCGGATTTTCCAAAACACCAGCTTCTATCATATTCAAAGCACCAGCCTCTTCTTCATTAGGCTGGAAGACAAATTTGACTATACCAGAAAATTCATCTTTGTGTGCAGCCAGGATTTTTGCAACAATCAACTGGATTGCCATATGACTGTCATGACCACAAGCATGCATCACACCTTTATTTTGACTTGCAAAAGGAAGACCCGTCATTTCTTCAACAGGCAGAGCATCCATATCTGCTCTTAGCATAATGGTCTTTCCTTCTCCCTTTGTACCTCTCAAAATAGCCGTTACTCCAGTTTTGGTAATTGTCTGGATATCTTCCAAACCAAGTGCTGTTAGATATCCGCAAATCTTTTTAGAAGTCAAAAATTCTTGATACCCCAATTCTGGATGAGCATGAAAATCTCTTCTAAGTGTAATCAACTCATTTTCTAGAGCTGCAACTTCTTTTTTAATATCAAACATTTTTATTCCTCCATTACAGCATAAACAAGGACAGTTGAGGGAATGCAATGACAATAATCGTAATTAAAATCAACATTGCCATATATGCTGGTAACCCCTTCACAACAGTTGCATACGGCTTATTGAAGATCGCACATGCAGTAAAGATGTTACATCCGAACGGAGGAGATACAGAACCAATTGCTGCCTGCAGTGTAATCAGAATACCCAGGTGAATTGGATCGATGCCCGCCTGTACTGCCAGTGGATAGAAAATAGGAGACAGGATGATGATAACAACCAAGCTGTCTACAAACATACAACCAATAAAGAAGAAAATCGTTACTGTTACCAGGATACGCAGTGCGCTAGGATCTGTACCCAATACTGCGTCAGTCAGTAACTGAGGAATCTGCGCATAGGAAATAACCCAAGAGAACAGCTGACCACTTGCAACCAGAACGAATACAGCACTGGTAACCACAGCTGTGCTCAGAGCAATTCTATGCAAATCTTTCAGACCAACGGTACGATAAACAATCATTTCCAGAATCAGTGCATACAGTACTGCAATTGCAGCAGCTTCTGTAGGACTAAATTTACCACTGTAAATACCAGCAAAGATAATTACAGGGAAGAACAGAGGCAGGATAGCTTTTTTCAAGGCTACCACTCTTTCTTTACCAGTTGCCTTTCTCTGTGTGGGGATTTTTGCCCATTTTGCATAGAAGAAACAGTAAATAGAGAAAACGATCAGCATCAGGATACCAGGTCCAACACCTGCAATGAACAGGTCACCAACAGAAGAACCTGTTACAACGGAGTACATGATCATGGAAATACTGGGAGGAATCAACAGTGCGATAATAGCGGAGTTGATAATCAGTGAAGAGCTTTCACCATCGGAATAACCCAGTTTTGCCAGTCTCTGTCTCATAGGCTTGCCAACTGCTACTACAGTAGCCTGTGTAGAACCGGAAATCGCACCAAACAGAGTACATGTTGCTGCTGTTGTGATTGCCATACCACCACGAATATGACCAACAAATGTTTCAATCAAATCAAGCAGTCTTTTTGTTGTATGACCAGAACACATGATATCTGCAGCCAGAATGAACATGGGAACTGCAAGCAATACCTGTGCGGATACCCCTGCAATCAACTGCTGAATACAAATTGCAAGATTGACATTTGGGAAAAAGAAGAATATAATGGCAATCGGTGCAGCTACCATGGGAATTACCATGGGGAAGTTCAATGCCAAGAAGAAAAACATGATACATAACATCAATGCTACCATATTATTCAGACACCTCCTCTACGTCATTCAGACCTTCATCCATATTTTCTCCTAATTTCAATACACTGGAGATATAAATTTCATCTTTTTCACGGATATTTTTGATAAAAGTTCTTGTATATTCAACACCTGCCATCAGGAAGCCAATGGGAACACTCAGATAGAAAATCCACATAGGTAACTGCAGAGCAGGAGAAATATATTCCAATTTATATACGCTGTGCACATAGTAAATGGAAAGGTGCAGCAGATAGAACATAATAATCGCTGTAAGCAAAGAGATTACGCATGTCATAATCTTTTTTACCTTCAAACTTGCGAAGTCATATATAACGGACATACTGATATGTCTTGCCTGTTTTGCACAATAACCAATCCCCAAAAAGGTGACTGCGATATTTAACCAGATTCCGACTTCTTCTGTAAATGTCAAACTGGAGTTTAATACAGTTCTAGCAAAAACCCCCGCAATCAGGATAAACGCCATCCCTAAGACTGAAAAACTCAGAAGAATTTCAAATATTTTGTCTACAATAGTCTTTTGATTGTTCAAAATCCATTCCCCTCCTTTTTCTAATGTAAAAAAAGGTACTCGGAAGTATAGTGTCTAGAGTCTTTCTCCTCTATAATAATATAACTCCAGAGTACCTATTCTTCTAACTAAAGCTTATCTTCGCCTCATAATTATTTCACGAGCAATTCTCTTCTGAAGTTACAGAATGTTTCTGCACCTTTTTCTGTTACAACAAAGGATTCACTTGTATCTACACCACAGTCATCCAACCAAATACCAGGAATCATGTGGAATGTCATACCAGGCACCAGAACAGTTTTATCGCCAGGACGCAGACTTGCTGTATGTTCGCCCCAGTCGGGAGGGAAGTTCAAACCCATGGAGTAGCCAATACGAGAGTCTTTCACAAAACCGCTCTTTGCAATTGTTTTAGCCCAGATGCGTTCTACATCTTCACACAGCATACCAGGTTTGATACCTTCCAGTGCAGCTGTCAGACCCTCGGAAACTGTTGCGCCCAAATCACGTACTTTCTGAGAAGCATTGCCCAGAATCATGGTTCTTGCCAGAGGGCAATGATAATGACGATAGTTACCACTCAGTTCCAGAATAACTGTGTCACCATCTTTGTAAACATCGTCTGTCCAACTCAGATGAGGTGTAGAAGTACGAATACCAGCAGGCATCAGAGGTGCAATAGAGGAATATTCGCCGCCGTATTCTTTTGTACCACTGATCTGTGCCTGATATACAGCTGCTGCGGCATCACACTGACGAACACCGATATCAATGAAGTCATAAGCTGTTGTCATTGCTTTTTCAGCAATTACAGCTGCTTTTTTCATGAATTCGATTTCTGTTGCGCTCTTTACAATTTTTACCCAGTTTACAATGTTATAACCATCTTTGAATGTTGCATTAGGCAGACATCTTTCGATTGTTTTCTGGCATTTTGCAGAGAAGTAATATGCATCCAATTCTGTTGCAATTACTTTTTTATCCAGTCCTCTTTCTTTCAGGATATCTGCAACATATTCATAGGGATGTTTTACTGTAGAGTTTACATAGTCATCAGTATAAGCATAGATATTTTTTTCTTCCAAATATGTTGTCAGTCTTGCAGCATTACCGTCCTGGCCACGACCAAACCACATGGGCTGTTCCTCATCCAGCGCAACGATAACACCCTGATGTACATAGAAGGACCAACCATCGAAACCTGTCAGGTAGTTCATGTTGGCAGGATCAGTTACAATCAGTACTTCAATACCTTTTTCTGACATGCTTTTTTTGGTTTTAGCAACACGTTCCATATATTCCGCTACGGAAAATACCAAATTTTTCATATCTCTCACTCCTTATATTTTTTATTTTTGTAATTACATACAATCATTTACTTAAAGTTGTAGCCTACTTCCAGCGCTTTTTCATTTACAGGGATCAGCTTTTCTTTTCTGCCAGGGAATACACTCTTCAGTTCTGCTTTTACAGCGTCCAGACCAACAAAGTTCAGGTACTTCAAAGCTACGCCCAGAGCTACCATATTTGCTGTTTTTGCATTCCCCAGTTCTTGTGCCATATCGTTTACAGGAGCATAAACCACTTCGATGTCTGTTCTTTCAGGTTTTACTTCTACCAGGTTGCTATTGATGATCAGATAACCACCTTTTTTCACCTGATGTTCATAGTCATGCAGAGAACGTTCATCCATAACCAGCAGTACATCTGCTTCAGAAATGATAGGAGACCCCATCTCTTCAGATACTACCATTTGACACATGGTGCGTCCACCCCTTTTTTCCTGACCATAAGAGGGTGCAAATGTAACAGTATATCCTTCTTTCATAGCAGCTGTGCAAATCAATTCGCCAATGGAAATAACACCCTGACCACCAATACCGGAAAACATGAATTGACTTTTCATTATGCATTTACCTCCTCATCTTTGAATACACCCAGAGGGTAAATAGGAATCATATTTTCTTCCAGGAAATCCAGAGCCTGTACAGGTTTCATACTCCAACCTGTAGGACAGGGAGAAAGTACTTCTACAAAACCTAAGCCTTTGCCTGCTTTCTGCAGTTCCAGAGCTTTTTTGATGGCTCTTTTTGTTTTAGCAATATTTGCGGGAGTGTTAACAGCAACTCTTTCACTGTAAACGCAGCCTTTGATGTTAGAGATTAACTCTGCCATATTTACAGGGGCACCTTCTCTTTCTACAGACTTACCATAAGGTGTTGTAGATGTTTTCTGACCTTCTAATGTTGTAGGAGCCATCTGACCACCTGTCATACCATAAATTGCATTGTTTACGAAAATAACACTGAATTTTTCACCACGAATTGCAGCGTGGATAATTTCAGACATTCCTTCGGAAACCATATCGCCGTCACCCTGATATACAATAACCATATTTTCAGGTCTTGCGCGTTTGAGACCTGTCGCCAGAGCAGGCGCTCTACCATGCAGCGCACAGATAGAGTCTGTTTTGAAGTACTGATCTGCGTACACAGAACAGCCAATAGGCCATACCATAACGGTTTCTTCCAGCCAATCCATTTCTTCGATAATTTCCGCAATCAGTTTATTGATGATAGCATGTCCGCAGCCGCCGCAGTATTTGAAATATGCATCCTGCAATACGGAAGGTCTTTTATATACAACCTGCATTCCGACACATCCTTTCTATTATTTCACGTACAATTCACGAATTTTTTCGTACAATTCTACAGGTGTTGGTGTAAAGCCACCCAATCTGCCGTAGAATTCTACCTGATCTTTATCTTTTACAGACAGTTTTACGTCTTCTACCATCTGACCAGCGTTCAATTCTACTACCAGGAATTTTTTATCATCCAAGCCTTCAAATGCTTTTTCAGGGAAAGGCCATACACGCTGAGGACGAATCATACCAACTTTCAAGCCGTTTTCTCTTGCAATTTTAATTGTATCCAGCGCTACTCTTGCTACAGAGCCAAATGCTACGATAACAATATCTGCATCTTCCACCTGAATGCTTTCCCATTTCTGTTCGTTTTCTCTGATCTTGCTGTATTTTTCCTGCAATCTCAAGTTGAATGCTTCCCACTGTGCAGGACCATCCCCACAAGTTGTGATAACATTGTGTTCTCTATTTCTTGCGCCTGTTACTGCACCGGCAAAAGAAATATCTTTGGGTGTCACTTCGTCAGGCAGGACAACACTTTCTCTCATTTTAGCCAGTGTTGCATCTGTCAGAACAATAACAGGATTCAAATATTTTTCAGCCAAATCGAAAGCTTCCTGAATCATATCAGCCTGTTCCTGTACAGAATAAGGTGTCATACAGATAACATTGTAGTCACCATGTCCACCACCTTTTACTGCCTGGAAATAGTCACCTTGAGAACCAAGGATTTCGCCATCTGCAGGACCGGGACGCATTACGTTTACTACAACCGCAGGAAGACCCGCTGCTGCCATATAGCTCATCGCTTCTTGTCCCAAACTAAAACCAGGACCTGCAGTACCTGTCATTGCTCTCTTACCAGCAGCTGCTGCGCCTGCAATCATGTTAAAAGCGGCAACTTCTGTTTCCGCCTGTACAAAAACTAAATCTCTTTTTGGAGCCTCTGCTGCATAATATTCTGGCATTTCACTAGAAGGTGTAATTGGATATCCAAAGAACATTTTACAGCCGGCACGAATTGCAGATTCAGATAATGCAGCATTTCCCTGCATAAAAACCTTTTCACCCATTTTTTTCACTCCTTATTCAGAAATATCTTTCACTACTTCAATTGCACCTTCAGGACATACTCTTCCACATGTACCACAACCAATACATTCTTCCATATCTGTCACAACGGGTGTGTAATAACCTTGTTTATTTATCTTATCCCCATTCACCAAAATTTTTTTTGGGCAATATTTTACACAATAATGGCACTCTTTGCATCTGTCAAAATCTATTTTGACCATATTCATCATCCTGGCACTCCTTTCTCTACAAAAGGCAGGCAAATTATGCCTGCCTTCATTTGTCTAAAATAATGAGATATGTGTATGGATTGTAAATAAAATTATTTCTGTATGCTATAATCTACTACTTCTTATTCTTCACCAGGATGTTTTCTATCTTTGAAAGAAGATTCCTGAGGACCTCTCTGGTCTTTTTTTGCAATATACAGGCTACCTGTTGCTCTACCACACAGTACAGGAGGTTCACATGCTGTAGCTGCTGTACCAGGTGTTGCAACACCGCTAAGATCTGCATCAGTTCTATCCAGCTGAGTTGCAACTTTCCATGCTTCAAATTTGCATGTATAGGACTGGTTACCCACTTTTTCGATCCAGCCATGGTATTCCATGAAGTCACCTACATATACAGGTGCCAGGAATTCAATATTTTCATAGCCCAGGAACAGACTGATGTCACCATCTACATAAACCATCAGTTCTGTACCAACATCACCCCACTGATCTACAATTCTTGCACCATTTACAAGACCGCCAACATAGTGTGCATCTTTCGCACTCATCATCAGATGATGTACAACTTTTTTACCTACCATAATAAACTTCCTCCTTATAATTGCTTTTGCTTTAAATTTTTTGCTTTCATTTTTCAATGATGTTTATTACAGTTTTCATTATATAGAATGCCATTCTTTTTGTCAATACTATTCTATATATCAGAATATATATATTTTTATCCCTATATTTGTATATATTCTATAAATTTGCGAAACATTATAAAATAGTGGTCTTATTTATTGTTTTTTTATATTCATCCTTATATTACAGAAAAAACAATCCAATTCCAAAATAATAAATCAAACGTAAAAAGGCTCGTTCCTCAACCTGAGCACAAGCCTTTTGTTTATTATTTTTATTTTACTTCAAATAAACCATGCAACAGCACGAACAGGAGAACCATCTGCATTTTCTATTTTCAACGGAAAACAACTAAACCAGAATAATTCACTGCCACATAAATGCAAATTTTTTAAATTTTCTATATTAAGAATGTCTTTTTTTGCAAATAAAGCACGATGTCTCGTCAAATTTAAATCAGATACTGGATCCAGACCAATGGTATCAAAGCCAATACCTTTTAAGGAACTATTCATAATAAAAGAAAGAACCTCTTCGTCAATACAAGGATATTCTTCAAAATATTTTGAACTGCCCCAGTATTTATCCCAACCTAAATGAAAAAGAAGAAAATCTGCCTGTTCAACTTGATTTGCATATGGTAATAACTGTTCTTTTGTAATGTATTCTCCTTCTTGTAACATAGTACAGTCAATTACTAATGCTTTCCCAATAAATTGAGAAATAGGAAACTCATCCAAAGCAGTTCTATTAGGAAAGAGATGAACTGGTGGATCAACATGTGTACCTGTATGTGTATAAAAAGATATCTTAGTTTCTTTAAAACCATCCCTGTCATACGTATTAGCATCGACAAAATCAGGTGTTTCTGTTCCTGGATAAACAGGCATTTCAGGTGAAATAGCTTGCGTCAAATCGATAACTTTCATAAAAACCTCCAAATAGAATTTCTTATAATTTTACCATATATCAGAATGCAATTCCACTATTTAACATTTAATTGTTTTCATTTCAATAAAAGAATCTTCAGCAATACTTAAGCGATACAGATATGAAGTAAATTACAAACATAAAACGGTTAAAACATAAGTCTTAACCGTTTACTAAAAACCATATGATTATTTTACATATTTTGTATAGAGACCACTTGTCATGGATAAGTGCTGATATATATTTTATTTTCTATATGTCTATTTTGTAGTTGAATGGATATAGAATTAAGAGTGTTCCGCAAATTGATATACTGATCTTAGTGTAAATGAAATCAGCTAGCAAATGGAAGGTCCTCATTAGCAGGCTCCTCTATACCAAGGCACGTGCAGCTAACAATAAGTTTCACCCCATCCAAATCACAGTCTCGTAACAATTGGATGAAACCGACTCAGCAAATCCTGTCCTTCTTCATGCTCTTGGCTGCTAAAAAAACTCGCTGTATTTTCCTTGTTGACTACGATATCAACCGAGATAGCACTCTTTTTCCAAATGCTCTGCCCCAGTTATAATGCAAGTAGATTCTATACACATAGGCATACTAGTACCATACATCTTGTAAAAGGCGATAGCTTCACTCTTCAATATAGACATACTCTTTCTAATTCAGTTCACTAACAATGAGAAAGAAACCTTAAAACACTGATTACCATTGTCAAATAAGGATAGAAAATACTGATTAGGTATAGTATGTTAAAGAAAATCTACAACTTGAATTTTATTATTCAGAAAGGAGCGATGTAAATGAAAGCAAGTAGAATGAAAGACAAGGCTACTATCGGTGTGTGTTCTCCTTCGTTTCCAATTTCAGCAACAGAACCTATTCGTTATGAGAGAGGAATAAAATATTTAGAAAGTAAAGGTTTTCAAGTAAAAAATGGATTTTTGTATAAGAAAAATGACTTTTATCGTTCTGGAACAATAAAAGAACGAGCATCAGAATTTAATGATCTTTTATATGATGAGAACATTCAGATAATTATGACGGCAATAGGCGGCAATAATACAAATTCTATTCTGCCATATATAGATTATGAGTATATAAAAAACACCCTAAAATAATTATCGGATTTTCTGATATCACTGCTTTGTTACTGGCGATTTATGCAAAAACGGGTTTAGTCACTTTTTACGGTCCAGATGTAGCATCATCCTTTGGAGAATTACCACCCTTTGTAGACTGGACTTTTGAAAGTTTCAACACATTCGTGAACGGTATATCTGTACCGTACAATTATGAAATGCCTATTGCGTGGACAGAGGAATTTATTGATTGGAGCAAACAAGATCGAGCAAAAAACAATATTCTAATCAATGGGTTTGTGTAAAACAAGGAACTTGTCAGGGCAGATTAATTGGAGGAAATCTGAATACAATGGAAGGCTTTTTTGGTACAGAATATATGCCGATAATAAACAAGGGAGATATTCTATTTATCGAAGACGCCGAAAAAGACGCATATACAATAGAGCGTTCTTTCTCTTTGCTTAAACTTGCTGGCGTATTTGACAAGGTGAGCGGAATAATTTTAGGAAAACACGAAAAATTTGACGATAATGGAACAGGTAGAAAACCTTATGAAATTCTTTTAGAAGTTATAGGAGATACTTCCATTCCCATTTTAGCAGAGTTTGATTGTTGTCATACTCACCCTATGCTCACAATTCCAATTGGATGTGAAGTACTTTTAGACGCAACAAACAAAAAAATCATCTTAATGGAAGATCCACTGAATTAAACGGAATTGAATTTTATTGAGTATATGACATCTAAATAATCACGATCCTCACAATAGAAACATTGAGCAGGAAATCCATAAACGGACTTCCTGCTTTTCTTATGCTCGAAATCAGAAAGTAAAAATGGAACATAAGAAACTGTATGTCATCAGGGAACAGAACGACAAAACCCACATCGATAAGCAAATCCACCTCTACGGCTATTCCACCAACCAGATGTTTGATATATGGAGCATCCTCAGCCACTACTGGATGACCAGTAACAAGAACAACCTTGTCCGATGTTACTGATACGCACCAGCATTGAAAATTTATTAAGTTCTTTTGGCTTGCCTCAAGGGGACATTGCCTTCGAATAAAGTGATTGCATATGCTTAGAAGGAACTTATTAGAAAAATCTCAAGAATTCTTTCTGAATTACGAGATAGCTTAGTGTACGAATATGCTTAGCTACATCTGTCGGATTATTTAACAGTGTAATAAATTATATTAGGAATACAGTTATTGCGAATTTGAAACAAAAACAGAAAATTAGTGGTTGGGATATATTGCATAAGTTTTTAATTAAAGGCTTAAAAATGATAATTTCAACAATTTAAGGAATTCTGAACAGAGTGACCGCTGATTGCGGATAAGGACTGATAGATGTTTTATTTTATATATGTCTATTTTGTGGTTGAATGTGTATAAAATTAAGAGTGTTCCACAAATTGATATATCTATCCTAGTGTATATGAAGTTAGCCTCAAATGGAAGTATCCTCATTAGCAGACTCCTCCATGCCAAGGCACGTACAGCTAACAAAATCACAATCTCGCAACCATTGGAAGAAGCCGACTCAGCTAGTCCTGTCCTTCTTCATGCTCTTGGCTGCCCAAAAAACTTCGCTGTATTTGTCCTCATTGACTACAATATCAACCAAGACTGCACTTTTCCAAATACTCTGCCCTAGTTATGATGCAGGTAGATTCCATCCACATAGACATACTAGTACCATACAACTTGTAAAAGGCGATAGCAATAATCTTCAACTTAGATATCTACTTTCACATTCAGTACACTAATAGTAGAGGAAAATGCATTTACTCTCCGCAGCCACTACAATATCTTCCACGCATCAGTACCGAATATGCCTAGGTTAGATAATAACCTCTTCTACACCGCATCATACCAACTCCTTATCTGCTCTTGATAAATTCTTCTTTTCGTTGCAGAGTTTTCTCGCAAACAAAGCTTGCTATCTCTTATCAGAATGCTGTGTCGCAACTTTATTCTACCAGAAATTTACAAAAACTAAAGGATACTCCTAAAGAATTAGGTACACATATCACCTTACTACAATCGCCTACAAAACGGTAATTGTTTTCTAAATTTACATTCTATTTTTCATTTTACCTAATTTTCTAATTGTATCTCTTCAGCTGTTTATATAATGAAAAATTTACATTTCTCTTAGAACTCTGCAATTCTATTTCTTTATATACGAATTATCCCTTCTCTTTTTGCTTTAAAAATATAACTAAATGCACCGTCTGTTTTTACTGAGTTAATCTTATTTCGATAATTGTAGTAACCAACTCCTATGTTAATCATTGACACTCCTGTTTGAATTACAGATGTATAGTTTGATCCAATTTTATTTGTTAATAATTCACTAACAAAAGGAAGAGCAACCAAAGTAACTAAACTTCCTAAATAAAATGTAATTTTTTCCTCTTTCAAAACTTTAAGATAATCCTCTGAACAATACTTCCAACTTTCTATAAATTGATTTTCATAGTGTCTGATTAATTCCAGACTATCAGCATTATATATATTTGCCTCCAATTCTCTTATTTTTTGTCTAAACGCATTTAACTCATCTTTTCTTCTATTTTTGAAATCCAGAATATCTTCAAAGCTTACATCTTTAGACGGCTGAGGCAAGCAATTCACAATATTAATTTTACAGCACTGCGTACGAAGATTAGTACGATTTCTGGAATTACTATAGATTTCTCGGCTATGAGTAATGGTATCTGTACCTAATACTGTATCTTTATCCGAACATTTTATTAAATACTCCGCAAGCGTTCTCATATATATATGCGCCACCTTGCTGTCAATCTCCATCCAGCCATTGCAGTTATAGTCATAAATAAATCCTTCATCTATTAAAAAATCCAGAAGGTTTCGTGGTAATTTATAGTGAATCAAATCATGCAAATAAGGTGCACATATCTTATTTCTATGAATTTTCACTGACTCATTTTGAGTTCTATGAAATTTTTTTATCATTGAACGTTTGTAAGCTTTTATTCTTTTTTCAATAACATTACAAAACTCTTCAGAAACTCCAGAAAAGAATAGCTCTTGAGGATAAACAGGTTTATAAACTCCTCTTTCCTGCAAATATGATAACTCAGGAGAAAAATTGTCGTAATCTTCATAAGGAACTATTGATGATACTTCATCCCAATACAAAATCGCATTTCTTAACCAAGCACCATCATGAATATTAATTCGAGGATAATATAAAATTGTTTGAGCCATAATCATACCTCACTTCGTTCTCTCACAGTGGCAGTACTGTTCCTAATTTTCTGTAATATAAAGATCTGCTTTAATCGTCTTGATTAAACTCCGAAATAGCTTTTTTATTTAATTTATATTGAAGTTGATCTTTTTCCATTTTGTAAAGATTGATTTCGTTAGAGGAACAATAATCTTTCACCTTTTGCTCAAATTCCGGTTTTACTGCGCAGCCCAGGATAATTGAGCTTGGTCGAATCATATCAAGCAAAGCTCCTTTGTCTTCGGCATTCCATTTATCACCGCAAGCCCCTTGGTCACGGATAATTCTCCATTCTTTTTCATATCTCCATTCTGGTGACTTCGAAGTAAGACTTTGAATAAAAAGTTTTCGTGTATCCTTTTCGATACTTTGCGGATCAAAAAAATCAAAACAAGTTTTTTCTTCAGAATATATTACAGGAACTGCTGTAAACCTTAAACTTCTATTTATTTCCAACAAATCGTACTCTACACAAAATCCACGATGATTATTTGCATAATGAGCCCACATAAGCAAAGAATCTTTCAATTCACTAAGACAAGATACACCTGTTGTATCTTTTAAACTGTCAAATTCAGTCTGCAGTTCTTTCATATTTTTCTTAATTATTAGTTGTAAATTTTTCCATGCATTACTTCCAGGAAGAATCCTGCTATTACCTGATAATAATTTCAAAGCTTCATTAAAAACCTTTTTCTCATCAATGGAAATGCCGCAATCAAATACATCATTAAAATTACATGGTGCAGAATACCACATTTTATTATTTTTGACTGCATCAATGTTTTCCGGTGTATCTCTATAATATTTGTATAAAGAAGCTGGTGCACAGAATTTGTAATAATATCCAACTTGCTGAATGGCTTGTTCCCTTTCTGTGCCAACTTCTGTCATCGCAGTAATCATCTCTTTATGTAATGCAATTTTCCATACATCTTCTTGTTCTCCCATCTTACACCTCGTTTCAACCGGATGCACAAAAATTCCTCATATTTTTTATTAACTATTCAGCTGTGCCTCATTTTTGATTTGTCTCAAAATATCATCTGATAGGTTTATTCTTCTCTTCAGCTATTTGCATGCATAATATAAATCAACTCATGTGAATTTCGAAAAATTAATCTTCTCATATTCTTCATTCTCGCAACTTATAATTTTCTGAATTTCCTTGAGATTATTATCATCTAACTTATCATTGTGTTGTAATATTATCCAAGTATCAAATACTTTAGATGTGCTGATATACATATTTTTCCATTCTAAATTGGTATTACTTCCATCCACTAAATATGTATTAAATTGATTAAATCTATACTCACTAATTCGATGCACTGGAGAAATGCTTGTTGCATATCCTAAAATATCATTCTCAAAATAAAAATGAGAAATTTTCGCCCCTAATTTTAATATTTTAAAACACAACTTTTCATATATATTTAAAATATGTATTTGTCTTTCTATATCCTCTAATGCGCTAACATCAAAATATTGACAACGCACAACGTTATATGTAGCTCTATTAAGTTCTTCTTGGTCTAAAAAATACTGAATAAAATCTTTATAGAATGTTGTTTGTTTGATTCTCTTTGAAACATCAAAATCATATAATTCTTCAAATACACGCAAAGGAATAGGTTCTGTCATAGGATCAAAATAGATGTGCTTTTCTACTTCTGAATCACATAGCGCAAATGCCAATGGATCTAAAACTATATTCATCAACAATAACATTCCAATTGCTTGTTTCAGCAGTTCTACGAATAAACTTGTTCTTTGAGCGATTAATTCTTCTTTTTTCCAAGGATAAATAAAAAATGTATCAAATCCTTGCTTGTGTACATATTTATTTGCCTTTTTCAGCAATTTATCATAGGTATCAAATACTTCTGGAATAGCAGACTTTATTTCTAAATATGCATTATTAGTTTCTTGTAAAATATCCTTAATTTTCTTATCAGAAGGAAATCTTTCTTTCGCTTTCCATTTTTTAAGCTTTTCATTATCATTAAATAAACAAAGCACATTGTTTAGATTTTCATCATCTTCAGATAAATAAAGCATATTGTTTAAATTCTCAATGCTTTGTCGCACGGAATAAAATGCACAATCAAAATACCCATCTTCGTATAAAAATACTGCATGTTTCAGTAATTCCACTGATTCACTCATAAAACTGTTACAAAACATTTTGTCAGCCATTCCTGTTGTAGGGAAAAGAAATCTCAGATATTCTATCAGTTTATCATGGTCAGGCAGTGTAGTTTTGATAAGATATTTATGGTCTTGATTGTCCATTATTTTCTTCCAATCCTCTTTTTCCACAAAAGCACCCCCAATAAAAATATAATTCACACTTTATTGATACTTACAACGTTTTAAACAGATTTATCTTCAACCTATTTCTAAAACCTATGCTCTATCACATAAAAAAATATATGCTTATGTATTTTTAAACCATTTGAAACCTTTATACCTTCATGCAATCTTCAACAACGATTTACTCATTCTTTGTATGATTTCTTTCAAAATCAAGTTTAGCACAACCGCTGTTAGGTTTCTTTCCATTCTTTTCAACAGAAAAAACCATTTCTTTGATATACAAATTATAATTAGCAAAGTATTTGCGAATAAGAATATATAGCTGTAATTTATTTTTACCATCAATCTGCGCTGCTTTTTCTCTTGCCAATGCACTCTGTTCGCCTACGGTCTTTGCATTGATTTTTAGCAAGTCATCAATCTCTGCTATTCTTTGATTATTCACTGATATTTTATTTAACATAAAAGCAATCTCATTATTATAATTTACTTCTTCAGAGGGAGGTAAACTTACTGGATTCATAATTTGAGATTTTCTCAATGCTATCAACTGTTCATTATTTAGATTTATTTTCTGTAATCTTGAACCTTCATCAATAAGTTGTTTACTTTGGGCAGCTGTATTCAAAGCTATTTCAAGATGCCTTAAAACCTCGTGGCACTTTTCATCTATAACTATCATCTCTTTTTGAATATCGGCTGCAGATTTTACCAAAGTACCATATGTTTTTATTTCACACATAGAACAATTTTCGCACGGGGTTCTGTCATCAAAAATCTCTGAATTAAATTTTATATGATTCACAGAAGAGATAACTTCATTATATAGCCTTAAATAACCATTTTTCATTTCAATATAATCATCATTTTTATTTACCATATTTGAAACCGAAAACAAAAAATTCTCTAAATGATTATATGTAGTTGCAAGTACAGCACGTTCTGCTTCCATTTTTCTGTTCAAATTATCCTGCACTTTCAATGAGGTCTGAAGATTATTGTTTTCAATATTCAATTTTATTTGTAAATCATGAGCTTCTTTTTGGTTTTTATTATTGTTTTTAATAGTACAATGAAATGTAACTATTGCTATGATTCCTGCAATTACAGAGCCTATGATCCCTCCTACAAAGCTGATCAAATCGTTTCCACTTGCATTTTTATACGCAACAAGACCATTGAACAAAGCAAAAATTCCGACACAGGAAAATAGAATCAATGCTATTATTAGTAAAGCAAAAATAACTTTTGATATCTTATCTTTCATAAAGTTCCATCCTCATCATTTCATCAGTATGTAATTTATTTCAATCTCTCACACAACGGCAGCAGCTGTTCCAGTTTTTTTACAATGCGCTTTTGTTCAGCAAGGGGTGGGAGGGGGATAAGAACATTGGCTAGTTCTTTTGCTGGTAACTGCCGTACTGCCGTTCCCGTTGTTTTACTATCGACTGATTTTGTATAGTGCATTGATTTCATAATATAATATAAATATTGAACCATATCCAAGTCTATACAACGCATAATAACCATTTGAGCACAAATAAATCCTGTTTTATGTTTTGAATCTTTTTCAAAAATTGCAATTTTCCCAACAGAACCACGCAACAAACAAATAAAATCCTGGTCATGTAATTTTCCATTTCCTAGTTCGTTAAATTTGTGTTCACTAATATATCTGACATTATCAAAACTCATATACTTTTCGCCCATATCTTTAGCGCCAAAAAATGGAACTCCAAAATCAACATAATCTGTTTCAACAGGATACTTGCTACTACGATCCCCATTCTCAAATTGGACAAGTGTTCCCAACCTCACCCACTTCCAATTCTCCGGAATATCGAAAGGCTTTTCGTCGTCGGTGATTTCTGGCAGTGGCTTTTCCTTTTTTATTTTCTTTTCTGCAATCAATCGCTGTCTTTCTTCTTGAATTTTTGCAAAAAGCTCCTCTGCTGTGCCTTCTTCTGCTCTCTGTTCTACCAACTTGCCTTGAATTGCGTACTGCAAGAGGGATTTTTTCATATCCTCTGGAAAACGGCTGTTAAACTTTTCCAGTTTGCTCCATGCCTGCTCATAGCAGTCGATATAAGGCAGCAATTCCTCAATTTTGGCAACAATTCTCTTTTGTTCAGCAAGAGGTGGGAGTGGAATTATGAGATGTTTTAGTTTATCAGCTTTGATTCCTTTAGCTGTTGTTCCTGTACAATTATTTAGCAATTGCTTTTGAAATTGTGGAGATAAGATAAAATACATAAATAATTCAGGAATAGCTGTATTTTTTTCATACTCCTGAAAAGTAATAATTCTCTGCCCACAAGAACATTCTTCTAAATCACATATTGCGGCATTACCCATAGGTGCTTCAGTAGTAAACAGTAAATCACCTTTTTGAGTAATACCACGACTTTTTCTTGTATTATATTCTTCAGGAGATATATATTCTTTTCTTGTATAATCCATATAACCTTGTTTTATATTGGATGCAGTGATTAAAAATATTCCTTCTGGTAATTTAATTGGTGTTTTGCCTCTATAGTCAACAAAATGGTAAAGTTGATTTAGTTCCATCATCTTCCATGTTTCTGGTATTTCAAAATCCATAGCTGAAAAATCCAATTCATCTTTACAAGGTTTCAATCCATTATGATTCTTTTGTATTTTTTGATAGAGCTCCTCCGCTGTGCCTTCTTCTGCTCGCTGCTCCACTAGCTTTCCCTGTATAGCAAGCTGTAAAATACTGTTTTTCAATTCCTGTGGTGTCATTCTATTTTCCCTCCCAGTAAAGAGGTGATTTCATCCAGTACTCTGTCAATTTCTGCATTCAGTGAGGCTCTTTGCTCCTCGTACCTTTGAATCAAATCCATAGGAGCCAGTATTTCTTCTTCCTCGTGCGGGTATCCGCACTGGTCGAGATTATAGCCCAGTTCTTCGGTCAACTGCTCTACTGTAAACTTCTTTGCCTTATCAAAGCCTTCTTCTGTGATTTCCTCTCTATTGTTCCACCAATCCAGTACAGGCTGGAAGTGTTCCAGCTTCATGGGTTTTGTTTTAGAAAAATGCTTGTACCCTTCCGGCATATCCAGACGATAGAACCAAGTTTCTTCTGTTGGGTGCGTATTGTCAAAAAATAATATATTTGTGGTAATAGAAGTGTATGGAGAAAATACGCTACCTGGCAAACGAATAATGGTATGAAGATTAAACTCCCGCAGAAGTTTTTTCTTGATATTCACTTTTGCGTTATCTGTTCCAAACAGAAAACCATCAGGCAGTATCACTGCCGCACGTCCATTTTTCTTCAATCGATACATAATCACCGACATAAACAAATCTGCCGTTTCACTGCTGGCAAGGTCAGTAGGAAAATGATTTTTCACATCCGCTTTTTCGCTGCCACCATAAGGAGGGTTCATTAAAATAACATCTACCCTATCATCTTCTGTATAGTCCAATACATCATGCAGTAATGTATTATCATGGAATACTTTTGGCACATCAAGCCCATGCAGCAGCAAATTCGTAACACAGAGCATATATGGGAACTGCTTTTTCTCAATCCCATAGATAGAATTGCTGTACTTATCAGCATCTGCAGTGCTCTTAATTTGTTTTTGTAATTGTTTCAGCCAACTAACAATAAAGCCACCTGTGCCGCATGCGAAGTCCGCCATGGTTTCACCAATTTGTGGCTTGATCACTTGTGCCATAAAATCTGTTACGGCACGAGGTGTGTAGAATTCACCAGCAGAACCAGCACTTTGCAGTTCTTTCAGTATTGTTTCATAAATCTCACCAAAAGCATGGCTTTCTTCATAGTCGCTAAAATCCAGTTCATCAATGACGTTGATCACCTGACGGAGCAGCACCCCATCTTTCATATATTGATTGGCATCGGCAAATGTGGTCTGCACAATAGCTTTTTTGATTGGTGTAGAAGCATCTACTGGAATCTTTTTCAATGTTGGAAACAGATTATTATTGACAAAATCCAAGAGTTTATCGCCGGTAAGGGCTGTACCAGATTTGTCATCCTGTGCCCAGTTCTGCCAGCGGCATTCTTCCGGAATGATAGACTGATAATCCTCGTCGTCCCATTCCCAATCTTGTTCCTTTGCATCATATACTTTCAGAAAAAGCATCCACGCAATCTGCTCAATGCGCTGGGCATCACCGTTAATACCTGCATCGTTTCTCATAATATCACGCAGACGCTTTACAAATCCTGTTAAATTACTCATAACAATACCTTTCTCTATTTACTTTCCATATGTTTCAAACATATACTTTGCCCGTTCAGCGGTAAATTTCCACTCATCTGGAATACGATCAACGGTACCACTTCCAGCCGCACGTGGTCCCCATTGATGATATTCCCTGAGTACAGTTTCACCACGACCACCAGCCGACGCATTCATAACATCTGCAATTTCCGCTGGCGAAGCCAGATACATCCGAGGCATTTCATAATCTTCTACCCCTTTAAATTGAACCAAGCAGAAAATAGTCTTTTTATGGTGGCTTTTCAACCACTTCTGGATTGCCTCATGATAATCACAGCCTTTTTTATAACTTTGTGTCAGTCCCCAACCACCATCCTGACTGCCTTTTACTGAGATTTTCAACATCTTTTCCCCAGAAACAGCAATCAAATCATATTCTGGCTGGTTTGCCCCATATTGAACAGACACGTCGTATCGAAACCTTGCAAACTGTGCAGCAGCAAATGCTTCCGCAGCAACACCAACATGCCATGAAGTCATTTTTTCCATTTTATATTACCTCATCTGTATAAATCGCCTGCTCCAGTTCCTGCACTGCTTTCAAATATCCTTCTTTACCTCCAAAATAACCAGCAATCTTTGCCGGCTTACCTAATTTCAGGAATGGGTCAAGCTTCAAAATTTCCGTTTTTTCTATTTCATAAATACCCGTATTCATATATTTGTCCAATAGCGCTTCCAAAACCTCTCTGGCAACACCACTATATTTGCTGAAAAAGTCACGCTTTTTCACATTGTTTGCTCTCTCTTTTCTTGTCAGCGGCTTTTTATCAAAAGCAACATGGCAGATAAAATCAAAATCGTCCACATCTGTCATATTCTGTTCCTCTTTTAAAAGCTCCAGATCAATCCCTTTTTCATGAAGCAAGTCACGAATCTTCTCTTTCTTCTCCTGCGCTGACCACTGGCGAATAAAGTTATCCAGAGAAGCATATTCACCACGGATATTTTCTTTTGTGTAATCCACAATGCTCTCCTGCCGCAGCAGTTTCCCATTGGCATCATACACTGATACGGTTTTATGAATGATCTGTACCTTACATCCATGCTTATCCACAATTGGCTTGTGTTTAGGTTCAGGAAGCCCTTCTGATTCACCTGTATCTATACCTTCTGGCGTGTCTTTTGTATCATTGGGCTTTGCTCCTGGTATAAACCCTTCATTGATTTCAATGGGACCATCCCAATCCGGATCAGCAAACAAACGTGTTACATTACGAAAATCCATCACTACAAAGTGGGTTTTGCCCTCTTTTTCCCTCAGACGAGTACCACGACCAATAATCTGCTTAAATTCTGTCATAGAACCAATCATCTCATCCAGTACAATAAGTTTTGTCATTTTACAGTCTGCACCTGTGGAAAGCAGCTTGGAAGTGGTTGCTATAACAGGATAAGGCGATGAAACAGAAATAAAATATTTCAGTTTGCTTTTTCCATAATCATCACTACCTGTAATACGTACTACATAGTCTGGGTTTTCTTTTACCATATCGCTATTCAAATTCACAAGAGCCATTCGCATACGTTCCGCAGCATCTTCTGTATCACAGAACACGATGGTCTTTGCCATACGGTCTGTACTTTTCAGGTATTTAGTAATTTCTTCTGCTACTTGTTGGATACGGTCCTCGATAATGATGTTATAGTCGTAATCGCTATTGGTATAGATGCGGTCAGGGATTTCTATACCGTTGATATCCTTCTGCCCTTTACGTGGACGCCAGCCTTCTCCTATATCAGTCATAATATTGATGACTTTGACAGGTGCAAGGAAACCATCTTCAATACCTTCTTTCAGACTATATGTATAAATTGGTTCCCCAAAATAATAAAGATTTGAAATATATTTTGTCTCCTTTGGTGTGGCTGTCATACCAATCTGCGTAGCAGACTGGAAATAATCCAAAATCCTGCGCCAACGACTTTCTTCTTTAGCTGAACCCCTGTGACATTCATCCACAATGATAAGGTCAAAAAAATCAGGAGAAAATAACTCACTAAAATGTTCTTTGTCATCATCACCCACTAACTGCTGATACAAAGAAAAATATACTTCGTGAGAAGTAATTGTACTTTTATCGTCTTTTGCCACATTGATTTTATGGGTAACTTTTTCCAGCGGTGCAAAGTCCTGCTGAATCGACTGATCTACCAAAATATTACGGTCAGCAAGATATAGAATTTTTCGTTTCAAGCCACTTTGCAACATCCGATACACAATCTGAAACGCAGTATAAGTTTTGCCTGTTCCTGTTGCCATAACAAGCAGAATGCGTTGCTGTCCTCTGGCAATAGCATCTACAGTACGATTAATGGCTATACGTTGATAATATCGAGGAGGATATGTATTCTGACTGGTATAGTACGGCTGCTCCAATATGATTTCTTGTTTGGTTGTCAAGTCTGATTCCTGCTTATACCTAGCTACCAGTTCCTGCTCTGTTGGAAACTCATCCAAACCAAACTCTCGCTCTTGACCTGTAAGAAAATCGTGTTCCACAAAACCATCACCATTGGAACTGTATGCGAAAGGTACATCCAACATTCGAGCATAGGTCATTGCCTGTTGTAAGCCATGAGAAACACTGTGTGTATTGTCTTTCGCCTCCACAACAGCAATTGGGTTATTTGCACTGAGGTATAGAATATAATCTGCTCGCTTTGGTTTCTCACGGAACACAAAATTTCCTTTCAGATTGATTTTACCATCTGTGATTTGCGTTTCCATGGTAATTTTCTCTCGGCTCCACTTGGAAAGAATGGCTGGAGTAATGTATTGGAGTTTGATATCTTCTTCGGTCATTTGGTGTTTTGGCAAAATTGGACCCATTTCCCTTCCCCCTTCATTTCACAAAATCATCTGGCAAAATATCTACAATATCATCCAATGTGCAGTTTAGGGTACAGCAGATTTTGACCAGAACTTCTATACGCACATCTTCATTTTTCCTAGCTTCGCCATAGCATTCGTAGTAAGCTTCGAGGCTTTAATCAAATCTGTCTTGCTCATTCCCTTATCGATGGAAATTTTCCATAATTTATTGTAGCAAACAGGCATAATCATCCTCCTTGTTTTATCCTTCTGTTATGCTTTATTATATTACAAAGCGTAACATACAGCAATTTATAATTGAATATCTCAATATTCAAAACATCAATCAACTGTAAAAGAATTTCACTAGGACTGCTTCTTATACCATTCTTTTAGAACGTTTAATACCGCACCCATTTCATTTGATAGCTACTTATTGGTTGCTGGAGACTTCTTGCTTATCTTAGAAAGTCTTTCATCTAGTTTTTGTTTTCCTATGTCTATTCGACGTATAAACACAAAAAATCAGCTGACCGTTTTCAACGATCAGCTGATTCCCATTTTATTTCCTTTTCACTCCACTGCAGTCCCCACGAACTTATAGTAAATCTCCACTTTCTGTGTCTTATTTCCATCCTCACCTACAACCTTTTCATGGACGACAATCCTTTCGATGAGCTCATTGAGTATGTAAGCATTCAGTTCCTGAATATCCGTATACTTCTTGATGAGAGGAATGAACTTCTCCACATTCTGGAACGTTTCCTGGGTTTTCTCCCACTGCTCTTTCAGCGTTTTCTGCTTGCTTTTCAGTTCTCTTTCCTCTTGATCGAGCCCCTGATACATATCCTCATATCGTTCATCGCTGATTCTGCCCAAGGCAAGGTCTTCATATAATCGTTTGATGACTGCTGTGATTTCTGATAATCTTCTTTCAACTCGCTGCAATTCCACTTTGATTTTCGTCCCATCCTGTTTCTGCTGGTCTGTTTTCATCTTCACCAGCATTTCCAGATACTGTTCTTCCGCATTTTGTGCTCTACTTGCATGGCGACGGATATCCTCCAACACAATTTGGTACAACGCTTTCCAGCTGATGTAATGGGAGGTACATCGATCCTTACCATAGTTTCTATAGACCCAGCAGCTGAAGCCTGTATAGGTACCTCGTTTGGCATCATAGCTGACATTCAGAGAAGAACCACAGTCAGCACACTTCACCAATCCTGCGAAGGGCTGCAATTCTCCTTTGGAGTTTGGTCTCCTCTTGGCTTTCATCATCTGATGCA
>OLVR01000582.1_pt1 | contig 45815 bp, 22 predicted proteins | sample 1673261 | NCBI WGS metagenome assembly OLVR01 (sample SAMEA3178938, study PRJEB25190) | human gut metagenome | biome: human gut; feature: human-associated habitat; material: faeces | place: Austria | collected 2013 | reverse complement strand
TTGGTAATTCTCCAGTCTCTACACTTATGATTACATTTGCATTTGATGTATTATCTTTATCATTGTTATCTATAAATCCGGGCACATTTTGTGTATCTACTATATTTATTACATTGTCTTTTTCTCCCATGTTGTTTTCTGCTGTATTCCAATTTAGTACTACTGTATATTCTTTTGTTTCTCCTGGGTTTATTTCTGGTATTATTTTTCTTAATATTCCATCTTGTTCTTCCCATGTTCCGTCATTATTAACTAAATTCATTCCTTCTGGTAGTTTATCTTCTATTGTTACTGCTCCTTCTACTTCTCCACTATTTATTACTCTTATTCTATATACTATTTGTATATTTGTTTTTTCTACGTCTTTTCTATATATTTCTACTCTTTCTAATTTTCCGTTTGTTGGTGTTCTAGTCTCTCCATTTACAACTATTCCTGTTATCTCTTTTTCTACTCCTATGTTAAATGGTTTAGCTTGGTAGTAATAGTATACATCTATTGTATTATTTACTACTTGGTTATCTTCTTCGTCTTCTACTATTTCTACCTTCATTTTACCTTCTTTATTTTCTGGGCTTTCTATTAATGTGTAATACTTAAATTCTTTTGCCTCTGTAGTGTATTCATCTTGATTGAATCCTTCAATTGTAACTTGGCTACTTTCTACTTCTCCTGTTTCTGGATTTGTTTCTTCTAGCTCTTTTTCAGTTGTTTTTTCTATGTAGTGTACTATTACTTTTGCTGGTTGATTATAGTAATAGTTTACTACTATTTTTTCTGCTGTCATTGTTCCTTTGTTATTTGCTGGTAACATACTGTTACCTTCTTCATCTTCCTCTATTAGTTGATAGCTTAAGAATTCTTTTGAAGGTATATCATATTCATCTCCTACATGTCCATTATGTATTTTAAACTCTTCTATATCTTTCCCTGTTAAGCTATCTATATGATGTTCTTCTACAATTGCTCTTTGTGTATAGTAATATGTAACGACAGTCCTATTATTTGTTATATTTCCTTCTTCATCTGTTTCTACTGCTATCGTTCCACTTGCGTTTGAAGGTACTTCTACTAAATCATAATTTTCAAATTCTTTTTGTTCTGTTGTGTATAAGTCTCCTTCATGTTTTGTGTTATCCACTTTTTTGTCTGTTAATGGTTTATTTGTATATATATCTATATAGTTTACTTCTAACACTGCTTTTTTGATGTAATAGTAGTTTACAGTTACTAACTCTTCTCCCATTATTCCTTCCGCATTTGCTGGAAGTTTACTTTCTACTAAGTCATATCCTTCGAACTCTTTACTTGGTATATTATACTCTGTTCCTACTTGTACCTGATGTTCTTCTGTATATAGCACTCTTCCAGTCTTATCATCTATATGGTTTTCTATTAAACCTGTATATACTGGTTCATAGTAGTAGATTAGTGTTTGCTCTTCTTTTGTCATATTTATTGTTTTATTTGTTGGGCTTTCTACTAATTTATATCCTATAAATGCTTTTTCATTTGTCACAAACTTATCTCCTACCAGGCCTTCTTGTGTATATGGTTCTTCTAACTCTTTTACTATTTCATGTGTTTCTGGGTCTCTTGCAACATATCTTACTGTTGCTTTTGTATTTTGTAGATAATAATATGTTACTTCTATTCCTTCTAAGTTTATTATTCCTTCTGTATTTCCACTATCTTCTACTAGCGTATATGTTCTTCCATCTTTTTGTATCGTTTCTTTGCGATACTCTGTATTTGTGTTATAACTATCATCTACATGTCCATCTATTTGTTCTTCTGGGCTTAATACTTGGTTTGTATCTTTTTCTATATAGTTTATTATTACTTTTGCTTGTTTTAATCTGTAATAATAGATTACTTCTTGTGGTTTTTCTTCGTTATATTTTTCTATTTTTCCTGTAGCATTTGCTGGTAGTTTTTCTGCTACTAATTCATATTTTTCATTTACGTTATTTGCCCATGTTGTATGATACTCTTCTCCTTCTTTCCCTTCTATTACTACATCTGGTATTTCTTTTCCATTTGCATCTGGTACTCTTGTGGTTGTAGTCGTTCCGTCTGTATTCATTACGTAGTAATGTACTGTTACCTTTCCATATTTATTTGTATTTGTTACTATTTTTCCTGTATTGTCTACAGTTACATCATAATATGTTAAGTTTCCATTTATTTCTGTTAATGTATATTTTATTTCTTGGTTATTGCTATCATATTTTGGTAAGTTCGTAAATATATCATTCCATTTATTTGGATTTGTTTGGTCTTGTGTTGTAGTTGTTCCTGTTGTTCCTGGTTTTGCTAATTCTTTTGTATATTCGCTACCGTCGCTTCCAGTTAATTTAAATGTTACTCTTGTTGGACGTTGACCTAATTTATTATTGTCATCTTCCCAAATTTTACTTACAGGAATATTTACTAAAAATTCTGTAGTTGTATTTGTAGTTGCTGTTGTTTCTTCGAATTCTTTTTCTGGTGTTTTTGTTTTTATCTTTCCTGTTACTGTATTTTTTATATTTGTTGTTCCTTGATTTATTCCTGTATATACTACTTTTATTGTTTTATTTATCGTTATTTCGTTATTCTTATTTTCATAACTATTTATATCTTTTATTGTTTCTGTCCATGTTATTGTTTTACCTGTTGCATCATATGTTCCACCTGCTAAGTCTGAACTATCTACAACTATTTGATACGGTAACTTATCTACTATTGTTATTTCTGCTTCCCCTATGTAGTCTTCTAGTGTTGCTTTGTATACAATATCGTATGTTATTTCATCTGTTAAATTTTCTATCTTTTCTGTTCCGTTTTTATTTATACTTTGTTCATTTACTGTTGGAGTTTTTAATCTATAGTAATATGTTACTACTGTTTGGCTTGCAACCATATTTCCACTTGCATTACTTGGTGCACTTACGACTTCATAATTTTGTGGTATGTCACTTGCAACTTGTGTTGTATAACTATCTCCTATTTCTCCATTTATTAATACGTCTTCACTTAATTTTTCTGTTGTATTTTCTTTGTAATGGTGTACTAATACGCTTGTTCTTACATCTTTAAATGTTACTATTACTTCTTTATCTTCTTGCATATTTATGAATTTATTTAATATTACTGTATGGTTTGCCTCTTCTGTAAATGTTATTTTCTCTCCATTTACTGTTATTGTAGCTACTCTGTATCCTGCATTTGGAGTTATTATTATATCTTTTTTACTGTCTTGGCCTTTATCTACACTCTCGTAAAAATCTTGTCCTTCTCCACTTATGTTTCCTCCAACACCTTCTACTTTTGTATTTATATTAAATTGGATTGTTCTTATTCCTGCATTTACATTGTCTTCTATTATTTCTGGTGAACTTATTGTGTTTAATTTTGTTATCTCATCTGTTTGTTTACTTGCTTGGTTAAATTTACTATTTATCTCTCTATTGCTTCCTACTTCCTTATCTGTTAATTCGTGTAGATTATCTACCTCTACTTCTACTTTATATGTTCCTTTTGCTAGGTCTGTAAATTCATATTCTCCTTGTGCATTTGTCGTTGTTCTTGTTACTTCTGTGCTATTAGTGCTGTTTAATAATTTAACAACTCTTCCTTCTAAGTACTTTTCGCTAGAATCAATTACACCATTTCTATTACTATCGTCCCATACTTTTCCTGTTATTTCTCTATAAACTACTTTTGTTTCTACTTTTCCTGTTTGCATTTGTTCTGAATCTGCATATACTTGTGCCATTGCTGTATTTGCATAAATATCTTTTGCTTCATTATTCTGTGTTTGTAATGTTATCTCTATCTCTAATCTTGTTTTTCCAGCAATTTGTCCTTTTACTGCTATTCCTGTTACACTTTCGTTTAACGAACTTCCTATTGTTTTTTCTGCCCAGATATTATCTGTTCCTATTCCGTCATCTTTTGCTGTCATATTTCTTACAGTCGTTGAATTCGTAGTATATAATTTTAAATTATTTGTTGATTGTACTGCACCATTTACTTTTTGTTGTATATTTATATTTTCTAATGTATATGTTCCATTAAAATCTGTCTCCCTATTATCTCCGTTATATGGAAGTACATCTAATAACTGAAACTCTGGAACTGGATCTTCTGTTTTATTTTCATACACTACTGTATATTTTATCTTTCCGTTTTTTTCTATAATTGTATTCTCTACTTCTTTATATAATCTATGACTTGCCAGATTAGTTATTTGAATTGTATTTGAATCTGTTCTTGTACTAGGTAACGATGTTCCTATTTTATCTGCAGTTGCCAATACCGAAGCTGTATACTGTGTACCATTTGCACTTTCTTCATCTATTTTAGCTTGATATGTAATTTTTTCTATATCCTGTCCAACAGTACATCCATAAATAATCCATGTTAGTTTCTGTCCACCGTTTGATAAATTTTCTATAGTTGGCTCATTATAGCTACTACTTCCCGGAATATATTCTAATCCCACTGGAAGTGTTTCTTCTAATGTAACTGTAATATTGCTCATTGGAGTTCCTGTTGTAACTGAAGTTTGTAATTGTGGTTTTAGCCCAAATGTTACTGTGTTTTCATTTCTTCCTATATCGTAATTTACTTTATCGCTTCCAGCTGTTGTTTTATCTTCCACACTATGTATTACCGATAATTTTCCACCTACTATTAATAAAGATTGTCCATATGTATATCCACCATTATGGGTTCCACTCATAATATTTCCATTTTTGTCATATGATGTTTTTATATAATTGTAATTAATTGATACATCTGGCGATGGAAATTGTGCTGTTGGATTTTCTTTTGTTTGTGTTGTTCTATCCAGTTTTTTATCTTTTTTATATAACTTAGAACTAGTTACAAACTGATATACATTTCCAATTTGTGCTTGTTGTGTAACTTCTAAAGCGACTTCTAGTGTAAAGCCGGAAGAAGCTGTTGCCGTTCCGCTTATTGACTCAAACAACACTCCTATACATTTTGCATTCTCTCCCAACTGTTTTTTTAAATCGTCTTCTGATTTAAAAAACAATAAATCGTCTTCAATTGTGCTCTTCATTTCTGAATCGGATTCCCAATTGCTTCCATCCTTTTTGGCTGCATAAAGCATTTTAAATTTCATATTACTTGTAAAAAAACTATTTGTTGATTTTCCTGTAGTTCTATTGGTCATTCCATCTATTTGAGTAGGTTTAAGAACTTGTCCGTCAAACTTCATCAAAGCATTCACATCATATATATCATCTTTTGAATCATTATTAGCACCACAAGTAATATCAAATCTATATATAAATTTTTGTCCAATTTCTGCTTTAGCATCACCTTGACTATAGTGACTATATAATCCAGTTGATCCACTATAATTACCAAAGTTGCTTGATAACCAGTGATATGTTGAATATCCACCAGAATTCAATATTACGTGCTGAAGTCTATTAGAATCATCTGTTGCTATAGTTTGCTTAGATAATTTAGTTCCACTACTACTATATGCCTTCATATTTGTATCTGTTACTGTTAAATAATAATTATATCCTCCTTCACTAGTTTCTTCTGTAAATGGTACAAAAACTTGGAAATATACAACAGAAAAGCAGCCAATATTATCTGCATAATTTATTGCTGTACTACCAGGATCTGCTCCAACAAATCGTACTGGAAATTCTCCATTAAACTTATAATCTGTTAAAGATGTATTTATTGTATTTTTATTTTGATTCATACTAATAGTTCCTGAATCATAACACTGCCTATCTCCTCCTCCAAATGCTGCAGGAGCTCTCCATTCGTGTGCTGCATGATATGTTACCGCCATATTTCTATTTGGAATAAATCCCGAAGAATTATCATATTTGTTCATTTTGTAATTATATAATATTGGTGTAGATGTCTCTGTAATATCCTGTATATTGTTTGTATTGCTTGTGCTTACTTTTTCCAATTTTAAATTTAAATCTAAATTAATTTCCCCTTCTGGATATTCTATTCCCTTTAATCCCTTTGCTACTCCTCCTTCATTATATAATTGATATGTTAAAGAATATCCATATAGTCTTCCATTTTGGCTTTCTCCGTTTTCATTCAAAGTTATTTCTTTTGCAAGACTATCATTTCTTTTTAATTCTACATTATATTTAGGTGCCGCACTTACTGTAACATCTTGAACATCATTTATCGTATATTTCTCTTCGTCTTCGTTTCCTTCTAACCAAAATTTAAATTCTGGTTTTATTTTTGTTTGATTTTGTGCTCCTTCTACTTTTAATACTAAGACCAATGTTTGTTTTCCTGGTATAGTATTGTCTGTAGTAGACATCACATATTGTCCTGTTAATACTAGTCCGTCACTACTTACTTTACCTGAACCTTCAAGCCATCCCATTGAATCTAAATCCCAACTTACAACATTTGCACAATTTTGTGGGATAGTTGCTTCTACCTTTATAATCCCTCCTGTTAAATTTGATTCTGCAATTCCGCTTTTTAAAGTCATTGTTAAATCGATAGTCCATGTTACTTGATCAAACGAACGTACAATATTATTATCCTCTGAGCTATCATTCCCTGGCTCATCATTTGCATCCCAAGGTCCTGTTCCTGTTTTAGTCTGAATTATTTGTGCAGATGAAATATATCCTTTATCTCCGTTTATAGTCCCTCCTGCATTATATTCTTCGTTACCACTTCCTAGACTTTCATTTTCCTTGTTATTTATACTAAAAATAAGCGCAAAAACTCCTAGTAGAATCATTATTGCTACTAGTATTCCTACGCTTATTAATATTTTTTTGTTTAAATTACCGGTGTGTGTGTGTGTGTGTACAGTGCCAACGTTTTCCGGTTCTTTATATTTAGTGTTCTTATTCTGTTTTCTCATCCGTATACACCTACTTCTCCTATAATACCTTATTATATTAATTTTACTTATTATAAAAATATAAGTAAATAGAGCATTGCTTCCAATATTTGAAGCAATGCTCTATCAGTTTACGGATACTATTTGGGGCCATTTTATATTATTTTTTGATTACAATATACATTTTACTTTTAATTTTCTAAATTACTAAGAATTTCTTCTATAATTTCTTCTGGCAAAGTAAAATCCGTATTTACGAAACCTATTTGTGGTTTTAATTTCTTTTTTGCATTATGAAAATCTGAACCTACTGTTACAAATAAATTATTATCTTTTGCAAATTTACACCACTTTTTGCTTTCATCAAATTTTTGGTTGTTCTTATCTACATATAAATAATATGCTTCTAATCCATCTGGTTGTAATTCTTTAATTATTTCTAATATCTCCTCTCCTGTTAAGTTATCTTCATGTACATATGCAACAGGATGCGCTAGAACTACCTTTCCTTTTGCTGTTCTTATCATTTTTCCAGCCTCTCTTGGAGTTACTGTAACCTTTTCCACATATGCAGGACAGTTTTCATTCATTATACTTTCTATAAACTCACCTTTAGCTGGAATATGTCCAAATTCTTTTAATAATTTATCCTTATTGGCTAAATTAGTTGTTACATCTATAGCTATATGTGCCTTTGTAACAGCATCAATTTTGTCTAGTTCCGTAAGATTTATATAGTATCCTAACTCTACAAGTTTATTTGCTACCTTATGCAAATAGTCATGTCTGGCATTTCTTATTTGTTCAAGCTTTTCTTTAAACTGTATATCTTCTAAATCAAAATTATATCCTAATACATGAATTCCACTTTTCTTAGTTTTAGTTGATATTTCTACTGCTGGTATTAGCTTTATATTTTTGCTTTTCGCATATTCAAATAATTCGTCATTATATGCATCTATAATATCATGATCTGCAATCGAGATAACAGATACACTATTTTTTACAGCTTCATCTATTACTTCCTTTGGTGTTAATACTCCATCTGATATACTAGTATGTATATGTAAATCAATTCGTTTTGTCATATATACCTCCTTTATTTACTGTAATATAAAAAGCTAATGTCATTATAGACATCAGCTTTTTATACTATAGGGATTTAACGAGCGTCCCCTAATCCCACTAAATTACATATTTCTTAATTATAAATACTCCTCCACCTAGTGCTATAACTACTAGTGCTGCTATTCCGATATATAATTTTGCATCACCTAGTGCTACTGTAAGCATTACTGGTGCATCATCTATATCGTCTTCGTCTTCTTTAAAATTGTCTGGCACAGAGTCTATGTCTGGTGTATTACTGTCATTATAATCTTGGCTTATTTCTGCTATATTTGTTTTTAATCCCATATTATCTTGTCCATTTATCCAAGTTAATAATATTGATACTGTTGCACTTTCTCCTGGTTGTAATAATGTATTTTCTAATAATTTTGTTGCAACTCTTTCTTTACCATTTAAAGGCTCTCTTGTGTACCAATCTGGATTATCTTCTTGTACGAATCTTAATCCTTCTGGGATATAATCTGTAATTTCTTTTGCATATCCAGCAATTTCGCCTTCATTTGTTATTTTAATTTGGAATTCGAATTTTACTGTTACTTTGTTTATATCTCTTCTTCCTAAATCTACTTTGGCTGGTGGTTCTGGATTTTCATCACCTGTATGTCCCGTCTCTTGTACAGTTTGTGTTCCATCTTCGTCTATTATTATTGCTTTACTTACCCATTTTTTTAGAGCTAAATCGAAGTATTTAACTTTTACAAATTCTTTATCTAAGTCATCTTCTTCGTTCCACTCGTTATTGTTATCTGGAGTAGAATCTATATCATCAATTGGATCTCCAGAACTATCACTATCGTCAGCAATTTCTGCTGTATTTACTAGTATTCTATCTGATGTATTTGGTTCTGTTACTTGGAATGCAATTTTTACATCTCTGTAATCGGGATTGTTTTCTGTTAGGCCTTTTTCTGGATCATATGCTTTTATTAGATTATCATCATCATTTTCTTCTTGTGCTTTAGATAAATAATCTGTTGTTACACTTTGTCCATCTTCTGATTCTTGCCATCTATATTCCCTATTTATAGGGTTATCTGGTAAGAATTTTAGTCCATCTGGGATATCATCTTTTACTTCAGTTGCATATCCATCTATTAATCCTTCATTATATATTCTTATTGTATATGTAACTACATCTCCGTTTTCTACTTCTACAGGATCTTTTGTATGGTCATACTTAATATTTCCATCTTCACCAATACTTAAGCTTGGTATTCTTGTAGTTACTTCTTGGTCATCTACTGCAGTAATAAATTTTCTTAATGCTAAGTCAAAATATACTACTCTAACTTTCTCGAAGTCATCATCGTCTTCTTGTCCTGGTACATATTCGTTGTTTATTTCGTCATCTTTATAATTTGGTAATTCTTCGTCACTTGGAACTTGCATATTGTTTGTTTCTGAATCTCTGTCTATTACGTCATTTCCTTCAGAATCTTTAGCTTCTGTTATTTCTGCTAAGTTTGTTAATTTCTTACCAAATTCTGCAGTATCTTTTACTCTACATGCTATTTTTACATCTTTATATGATAATGTTGTTCCATCAAAAGCTTTTATTAGATTTTGATTTGAAGTTGTTGTTGTGGAATCTGGGATAACTCCTCTTTCTTTTGATAAATAATCTGTAGTTACTGTTCTTCCATCTTCTGAAACTTGCCATCCATATTGTATGTTTGTTTCATGTTCTGGTAAAAACTCTAATTCTTCTGGTAATTTATCTACTATTTGATTTACATATCCATCTATTGAACCTTCATTGTATACTCTTAGCGTATATTCTACAACATCTCCTCTTGCCATATCTACAGCTTTCTTTGGATGGTTATATGTTGCTGTTGTAGCTGTTCCATTTGCTAAGTTTGTTACATCTACTGATGGTTCTCTTCCTATTAATGTTGTTCCGTTTTTTCCTGATATGAATTTTCTTAATGCTAAATCAAATTCTTGAATAATAACTTTTTCGAAGTCATCATCGTCTTCTTGTCCTGGTATATATTCTTTTCCAGAATTTATTTCGTCATCTTTATATGTTGGTAAATCTGTGTCTGTTGGTAATGTAAAGTTTCCATTTGCTACAGAATCTCTATCTGTTACTGCTCCCCCTTGGCTGTCTGTTTCTTGTGTAATTTGAGCTAAGTTTGTTATTTTCTTTAATGCTTCTGTAGAATTTTTTACTCTACATTTTACTTTAACTTCTTTATAATCTAATGTTGTTCCATTATATGCACTTATTAAATTGTTTTCATTTTGATCTCTGTCTGCTGCTTCTGATGAATAAGCAAGTTTGTTAGTTTTAATTACCCTATTATTACTTGGGTCTATTCTCCAACCATAACCTGCATTAAAATCTGTTTCTTCTGGATAGTTTTCTATATCGTTAATAAATTCTAATTCTACTGGTAAATAATCTGTAATTTCTCCTACATAACCATCTAGTTCGCCTTCGTTATATACTCTTATTGTATATGTAACTATATCTCCTGGTTTTACTGCTACTGGTTTTTTATTATGGTTATAAGTTGCTGTTGTAACTTTAGCACCATCAACCATTTTATTTAAATTTGTTAAATCTACGGTTGGTTCTCTGTTTATTTCCTTACCATTAACCTCGGAAATAAATTTCCTTAATGATAAGTCAAATTCTCTTTTTGCAACTCCAACTTCTTTTTCTCCACTTAATGGTGTTTCTTGCTTTTCTACTGCAACTAATGGTTGTACAGTATCTGGGTTTTGTGTTGTTGTCCAGAATCCTTTTGATGAAGTTCTGTATGAACCTGTATAACTAAATTTTATTTTTGTTATATCATCTATATTAGATGATGGAATTGAAATATAAAAGCTTTGTCCTACTAAATCTTTTATTGTTGTTCCTTGTGATACTGCTTCTTTACTTGAATTTAATAATGTGTATTTACCATTTAAGTCTGTTCCATCTTGGTCTGTGAATTTTGCATTTAATTCGAATGGTAAATCATTATTTTTATTTATTTTATATGGTCCTACTATGTAGTTACCTCCATCTAATTCTACTGTTGGATTAAGTGTTGAATCTAATGTTATTGGTTCTTCTACTTTTCCGTTATGAGTTTTATAGTAATCTATATTTTCTTTGCTTTTTGCTGTACTTACCATATATTGAAATAATTTTTCCATTGCATCTGCTCTTGTTTGGTTAAGATCTGACATACTTGTATATGAACCTATTCCTTTTTCTGCTATAGCCACTTCTTGGAATGATGGCTCACCTACATAGTCTACATGGTAAATATCTGAATTTTCTTCTTTCTTAGTATTTGTAAAATACCATAATGCCATTTGTTGAACTACATCTATGTCATCATCTGTTAACTCTCTTTTAAATTCATCACTCATTCCAGATGAATTTAACAAATCTTCTCTGTCTTTTGTTGCTTGTTCTTCATTACTACTTTGTACTTCTACAGAATCTCCTGCTTGTGCATAATATGGTATGTATGCGTGATCTAAAATCCACATAGCTGAATAATAGTAATCTTCATTTTCAAAAATTGTAGGCACTAAACTATCTTTATCTGCAAAATCTATCATTTTATCATATGTTTGCTTAAATGTATTTGGAGTTGATGTATAAAAGCCTTTTTCTGCTTTTAAACAATATATTGTGTTATCAAAGTTCATCGTAGTTCCATCATTTTCGTATACAATAACCTTCCAAACCTTTTTATTTCCATTGTTTATTCTATATCCATATTGTTTTCCATTTGTTTCTCTTCTATATTCACTTAGTCCAAATGTAACTGAATTTGTAGCTGCAAATACTGATGTTCCCATAGCTATTGCTAAAAGCATAACTATGATGCTTACAGCTATTTTTTTAATAATTCTCATAATTTCGTTACCATCCTTTTTCTCATAATACTGCTAAGTGTATTTTACTATATTCTAAATAATAGTCAATAGCAAAAAATAGCAGTTTTTTATGGTTAATTTTTTGTGGCTTTAACCTGCTTACGGATATAGTTTTTGCTATATTCCGTCATTTTTTTAATCCACATTACAATTATATTACATTTTTTTAACGTTTACAATAATTAACTATCGTTTTATATAACTGCAGAATATATTTATATGAAACTTTTATTCCATATATAAAAAAGAAAGTAAACACAGCAATAAGTGTATTACTTTCTTTTTTTATATTTTTTATTCAATTAGCTTTTTATAAAACATATCTTTTTATTGCCCAAATTCCACCTGTTAACATTGCAACTACTACGAAGCCTAAACCTATATATATTTTTGTATCTCCTAGTGCTACTGTTAACATTACTGGTGCATCATCTATATCATCTTCACCATCTGTAAAGTTATCTGGTGTTGAGTCTATATCTGGTGTATCACTATCATTATCATCTTGGCTTATTTCTGCTATGTTTGTTTTTAATCCCATATTATTTGGATCATTTATCCATGTTAATAGAATTGATATTGTTGCACTTTCTCCTGGTTGTAATAATGTATTTGCTAATTGTTGTGTTCCAACTCTTTCTTTACCATTTAATGGTTCTCTTGGATACCATAATGGGTTATCCTCTTGTATAAACTTTAATCCTTCTGGAATATAGTCTGTTACTTCTGTTGCATATCCAGCAATTTCACCTTCGTTTGTTATTTTAATTTGGAATTCGAATTTTACTGTTACTTTATTAATGTCTTGTCTTCCTAAATCTACTTTTGCTGGTGGCTCTGGATCTTCATCTCCTGTATGTCCTGTTTCTATTATGTTTTGTGAACCATCTTGGTTTGTAACAATTGCTCTACTTACCCATTTCTTTAATGCTAAATCAAAGTACTTAACTTTTACAAATTCTTTGTCTAAGTCATCTTCTTCGTTCCACTCGTTGTTGTTATCTGGGGTAGAATCTATATCGTCTACTGGATCATTGTTTTCATCTCTGTCATCTGAAATTTCTGCTGTATTTACTAATATTCTATCTGATGTATTTGGCTCTGTTACTCTAAAAGCTATTTTTAAATCTCTATAGTCTGGGTTTGTATCTGTTATTCCTAATTCTGGATCAAATGCTTTTATTAAATTTGCACCTTCTGTTTGTTCTTGCTCCTTAGATAGATAATCTGTCTCTATACTTGTTCCATCTTCTGATAATACCCATCTATATTCTTGATTTATCTCATTGTCTGGTAAGAATTCTAATCCGTCTGGCACATCATCTTTTACTTTACTTGCGTAACCTGCCATCATACCTTCATTATATATCCTTAATGTATATGTTACTATGTTACCATTTTCTACTTCTACAGGCTCTTTTGTATGATTATAATCTATGTTTCCATCTTCGCCCATACTTAATTGTGGTATTCTGTTTGTTATTTCTGTATCATCTACTGCTGTTATAAATTTTCTTAATGCTAAATCGAAATATACTACTTTTACCTTTTCGAAGTCATCATCATCTTCTTGACCAGGTACATAGTCTTTATCTATTTCGTCATCTTTATAATTTGGTAAATCTTCGTCTGTTGGTACTTCTACATTATCTGTTTCAGAATCTCTGTCTACTACATCATTTCCATCTGAATCTTTAGATTCTGTTATTTCTGCTAAGTTTGTTAGCTTTTTACCAACTTCTGCAGTATCTTTTATTTTACATGTTATCTTTACATCTTTATAATCCAATGTTGTTCCATCAAAAGCTTTTAATAAGTTTTGTCTTGATGATGTTTCTTTAGCTTTTGATAAATAATCTGTTGTAACATGTCTTCCATCACTAGATACTTGCCATTCATATTCTTGGTTTATTTCATGGTCTGGTAAAAATTCTAATTCTTCTGGTAAATAATCTGTTATTTCATTTGCATATCCATCCATTGAACCTTCATTATATACTCTTATTGTATATATTACGATATCTCCTCTTTGCATATCTATAGGATTTTTTGGATGATTATATGTAGCTGTTGTAGATGTTCCATCTGCTAAGTTTGTTACATCTACTTGTGGTTCTCTACCTGTTAATGCTGTATCATTTTTACCTGTTATAAATTTTCTTAATGCTAAGTCAAAATATACTAGTTTTAATTTTTCAAAGTCATCATCATCTTCTTGACCTTTATAATAATAATCTTCGTCTGTTAAATCTTCTTTATTATTATTTCCAGTATAATCTTCCATATTATCTTTATTTACATCTGGATGTGTTCCTGGAACAGAATCCCTATCTGCATTTTCCTCGTTTGTTATTGTTACATTTGATTCTGCATCATATTCTTCGGAAATCCATGCGACATTTGTTAAGATTTGCTCTTTATATGTTGGGACTGCTGTTACTGTGCATTCTATTTGTATTGTTTCTGAATCTAATGTAGTTCCATTATATGCATCAAGATTATCTGTATTTGATGTTCTTCTTAATTTTAATAGATTATCTGTTTCACTATAAGAATCCAATTCAAAATTTCCAGACACTACTCTATTAAATACTAAGCCTGTTGGTAATTGGTCTTGTAACTTTGTTGCTCTACCTGGTTTTTGTCCTTCATTATATATCGTAAGATTGTATATTACTTTGTCACCTGTTGTTACTGCAACTGGATCTTTTCTATGCTTATAACTTGCTGTTGTTCCAGTTGTAAGCGATGTTGTATCTATAACTGGTACTCTAGTATTTGCAACATTTTCTCCATTTACTTGTGTTATATATTTTCTTAATGCTAAATCAAAATATTTTGCTTTGTTTTCTACTGTTACTGTTATTGTATTTCCGCTTAAGCTTATATCTGCTCCATTTTGTGCATTTGTTATTACCGCATCTGACATTTTATATGTATTATTTTCGAATACTTTTGTTACTTGCACTGTTATTGGTGCTGTTATTATCTTTTCATATCCTGCTGGAGCTTTTGTCTCTTCTATTGTTATCGTGTCTGTTCCTGTAGCTGTTACTGCAATTGGTCCTATATTTATTTCTCCACTTGCATTTGTTGTTTGTGTTACTTCACCAGTTGGTGAATTGATTCTAAATTCTGCCCCTTGTAACTTTTTACTTGTATTTCCTTGTTCCACCTTTACAAGTTTTAAATTATATTCACTATCTTTTGGTATTAATTTATTTTCTACCGTTACTGTTATCGTACTTCCACTTACACTTATACTAGATCCCGTCTGGGTATTAGTTATTACAGCATTTGACATAGTATATGTATTACTTGATAGTGTTTTTGTTACTTGTACATTTATAGGTGCTGTTATTACTTTTTCATATCCATCTGGAGCTTGTGTTTCTTCTATTGTTATTGTATCTGTTCCAGGTGTATTTATAGTAATTGGTCCTACATTAATCTCACCATTTGAGCTTGTTGTTTCTGTTACCGTTCCATTTGGACTTGTAATTCTAAATGTTGCACCTTGTAATTTGTTTGTTGTATTACCTTGTTCTACTTTTATAAGTTTTAAATTATATGAACCTTCTTTTGGAAATGTTACTTCTTTGTTACCACTAAAAGCTTTTGGTGTTCTACTCAATTCTACTATTGGTTGTACTGTACTATCTCCAGATTTAGTCCAATATGTAGCTGTTGTTATAGTATAATTTCCATTCATAGAAAATCTTAGACTTGTAATATTTTCTGAATTTACTGTACTAATTGGTATTCTTAAATAAAAATTACTTCCAACTAATTGTGCTAAAGTTTGGCTTGTTTGACTCTTATTTGAGTCTAATAAAGTATATTTTCCGGCTAAACTTTTACCACTTTGGTCTGTTATACTAAAGTTTATAGTATATGGAGTGTCATTGTTTTTATCTATTTTAAATGGTCCTACTATATAATTGCTTCCACTTACTTCTACTGTTGGGGTAGTATTTCCCATAGCTATTGGTGATGAAGTACTGTTAGAACTTGCTGTTGCTTTTTTTGCATTTTCTACAAGATATACAAACAATTTATCCATTTGGTCATATCTAGTTTGATTAATATCTTCGATTGCTTGGTATGCACTTGTTCCACCACTAGTTTTAGTTGATTGTAACACTGTTTGGAAAGATGCTTCTCCTACCATATCTTTATGGTATGTTGAATCATCATAATTTGTAAAATACCATATCGCTAATTGTTGTACTACATCTATATCATCATCTGTAAGTTCGCTAGTTCCTGTTATTCCTGCATTTTGTAGTAATGTTGTTTTATCTGTACTTGCAGTAGATGCACTTGGTATATATGAATGATTTAAAATCCACGCTATTTGATTATAATACTGTGATGGTACTGGTAATGGACTCATACTGTTTTTATTCATAAAATCATATGATAAATTATATGTTTCTTTAAAAACTCCTGGTTCTGAAGTATAGAAACCTTGTTCTGCTTTTAAACAATAAAGTGTTCTATCATAATTTATTGCACTACCAGAGTATGTCACTATTTTCCACACATATTTATCACTTACTTTATACCCATATTGTGTACTTCCTACTGGTTTTCTATATTCTTGTAATCCAAACTCTTGTGATGCAGCTTGCACTTTTCCTGTTAACAATGCAAGTAGCATTACTATTATCCCCATCATTAGTAACATTAATTTTTTGTTTAATAACTTCATACAACATCAATTCCTTCTATTTTTTCTAGCATATATTATACCTCGTTTTATAGTATAAAGTCAATTACATTTTTGGCTTATATTTTCCCATTTTCGAACTACTTACGGCTCAATATTTTTGATCTAATTTACATTTATATAACAAAATAGAGAGAACCTATATAGTTCTCTCTATCTTATTATATTCTTATTAAGCTTTTTGCTCTTCTTTTTGTTCTTCCTCATCTTGACCTTCTACATGAATTTTTAGATTTTTGTATCTATCCATTCCTGTTCCAGCTGGTATTAATTTACCTATCATAACATTTTCTTTTAACCCCATAAGCTCATCTGTCTTACCTTTTATTGCAGCTTCTGTTAATACTCTTGTTGTTTCTTGGAATGATGCTGCAGATAAGAAACTTTCTGTAGCTAATGATGCTTTTGTTATTCCTAATAATACACGTTTTGCTGTTGCAGGTCTCTTTCCTTCTGCTATAGCTTTTTCGTTTACTTCTTCTAGGTCATATACATTTACTAAAGAACCTGGGAATAAGTCTGTATCTCCATTATCTTCTATTCTAACTTTCTTAATCATTTGTCTTCCGATAACTTCGATATGTTTGTCGTTTATATCAACACCTTGGTTTCTATAAACTTTTTGTACCTCTTGCACAAGGTAAGTATATACTCCCTCTGCTCCTTTTACTTTTAGTATATCATTTGGATTTAATGAACCTGTAGTTATTGGGTCACCTGCTTCTATTTCGTCACCATCCATAACTTTTAGTTTAGCACCAAATGGTATTGTGTATGTTTTTGAATCATCTTTAGAAGTAATAACAACTTCTTTCTTTTTCTTGTCTTCTACTACTTTAACTTTACCAGAGATTTCTGCCATAATTGCAAGTCCCTTTGGTTTTCTAGCTTCGAATAACTCTTCAACTCTAGGAAGACCTTGTGTGATATCTGCAACACCTGCAACACCACCAGAGTGGATAGTTCTCATAGTAAGCTGTGTACCAGGCTCACCAATTGATTGTGCTGCAATAACACCTACTGCTTCTCCTATATTTACTAAGTCTTTTCTTGCTAATCCCATACCATAGCATTTACGACATACACCTTGTTTAGATCTACAACCTAAAACAGAACGTACTTTTACTTTTTCTATTCCAGCAGCTACTATTTTGTCTGCTATTGCTTCTGTTATCATTGTATTTGTATCTACTAAAATTTCTCCTGTGTTAGGATCTTTTAAATCTTCTATAACAAATCTTCCAAGTAATCTTTCTCTTAAAGTTTCGATTATTTGATTTCCTTCTTTTATGTCACATAAAACAATTCCGTCATGGCTTCCACAGTCTTCTTCTCTTACGATAATGTCTTGAGATACATCAACTAATCTTCTTGTTAAATATCCAGAGTCTGCTGTTCTTAATGCTGTATCAGAAAGTCCTTTTCTAGCACCATGTGCAGAAATGAAGTACTCTAAGGCATCTAGTCCTTCTGCAAATGATGATTTAATAGGAATTTCTACTGCTCTACCTGTAGTACTTGCCATAAGACCTCTCATACCTGCAATTTGTCTTAATTGGTTCATATTACCACGGGCTCCAGATTGAACCATCATGAATATTGGGTTTAAGTCATCAAAGTTTTCTTTCATTGCTTCTGTAACATCATTTGTTGCTTTATCCCATACATTGATAACAGCATTATATCTTTCTTCGTCTGTTATTAAACCACGTTTAAATTGTTTTCTTATTTGTTCTACATGCTCTTCGGCTTTTGCTAATATATCAGCTTTTGCTGCTGGTACTTTAACATCTGCTGCAGAGAATGTAACACCTGCAAGTGTAGAATATTTAAATCCTGTTGCTTTAATATAATCTAAAACTTCTGCAGATTTAGATAAACCATGTACATTAATACATCTGTTTACTATATCCCCTAGATTTTTCTTTATAACTGGGAAGTTTATCTCTAAATCAAATTCGTGTTCTGGATCTGTTCTATCTACATATCCTAAGTCTTGTGGAATTCCTTCATTGTAGATAATTCTTCCTACTGTTGTTTGTACTTTCTTTGTTTTAACTACTCCATCTACTTCTTTGCTAAATCTTACATATACTTTTGCATGGATTCCAACATCATGATTTTCATAAGCCATTATAGCTTCATCTTTATCTTTAAAGTACATACCTTCACCTTTTTCGCCATCTAAGGCCATTGTTAGGTAGTAACTTCCAAGAACCATATCTAGTGTTGGGACTGTAACTGGTTTACCATCTTGTGGTTTTAATAAGTTGTTTACAGATAACATTAAAAATCTAGCTTCTGCTTGTGCCTCTGGTGATAATGGTAAGTGAATAGCCATTTGGTCACCGTCGAAGTCAGCATTAAATGGTGTACAAACTAATGGGTGTAATTTTATTGCTCTACCTTCTACTAAAACTGGCTCGAATGCTTGAATACCAAGTCTGTGTAATGTAGGAGCACGGTTTAACATTACTGGATGATCTTTTATAACATCCTCTAATATTTCCCATACTTCTGGACTTAATTTTTCTACCATTCTTTTTGCATTTTTAATATTATGTGCAATTCCTCTTCCTACTAATTCTTTCATAACAAATGGTTTGAATAATTCTACAGCCATTTCTTTTGGAAGACCACATTGGTATATCTTAAGTTCTGGACCTACAACGATAACTGAACGTCCAGAATAGTCAACTCTTTTTCCTAGTAAGTTTTGACGGAATCTACCTTGTTTTCCTTTTAATAAGTCTGATAATGATTTTAATGGTCTATTACCAGCACCTGTTACTGGTCTACCACGTCTTCCATTATCTATTAATGCATCTACAGATTCTTGTAACATTCTTTTTTCGTTTCTTACAATTATCTCTGGTGCACCTAATTCTAATAATCTTTTTAATCTGTTGTTTCTGTTTATAACTCTTCTATATAAGTCATTTAAATCAGATGTTGCAAATCTACCACCATCTAATTGAACCATTGGTCTTAAATCTGGTGGAATTACAGGTACAACATTCATAATCATCCATTCTGGTCTGTTTCCAGATAGTCTGAATGCTTCTACTGTATCTAATCTCTTAACTAATTTTACTTTCTTTTGCTCACTTGCTTTAGAAATTTCTTTCTTTAAGCTTGCAGATAATTTTTCTAGATCTATTTTTTCTAGTAATTTTCTTAATGCTCCGGCACCCATTTCTGCTTTAAATGAATCTTTACCGTATTTTTCTACAGCTTCATGATATTCTCTTTCATTTAAAACTTGTGCTTCCATTAAGCCTGATGTTCCTTTATCTGTTACTACATATGATGCAAAATATATAACTCTTTCTAGATTTCTTGGAGAAATATCTAGCATTAATGCTATTCTGCTAGGTATTCCTTTAAAGAACCAAATGTGTGCAATTGGTGCTGCAAGTTCGATGTGTCCCATTCTTTCACGTCTTACTTTTGATTTTGTAACTTCTACACCACATCTATCACAAACGATTCCTTTATATCTAACTCTTTTATATTTTCCACAGTGACATTCCCAGTCTTTTGTAGGTCCAAATATTCTTTCGCAGAATAGACCATCTTTTTCTGGTTTTAATGTTCTGTAGTTTATAGTTTCTGGTTTTTTAACTTCACCTTTTGACCATTCTCTTATTTTTTCATCAGAAGCTAAACCAATTTTTATTTTATCAAAGACTTCTAACTCGTCCATTTCTTGCCCCCTTGACTTTATTTTTTAGTTTCGCAAAACTACTTATTTAATTGCCCTGCCTAAATATAAAATTTAGGCAGCAATCTTTTTTAATCTAAATCTTCATCATCATCAAGATTATCTTTTGCTAAGTCATTACCATATAGGCCTTCATCATCTAAAAGTTCATCATTTTCGAATAATTCATCATTATCTTCTTCTTTGTCTAAATCGATTTCCTCATCGTCAGCTTCTATATATGAACTTTCAATTTCGCTTTCATTTAGAACTAAATCTTCTTTCTTCTTTGCTTCGTTATAGTCTATACCTTCGTCGATATCTTCTTTTAGTTCAATTTCTTTATTATCTTTTGTATATAATCTCATATCTAATCCTAATGATTGTAGTTCTTTTATTAATACTTTGAATGTTTCTGGAATTCCAGGTTCTGGAACATTTTCTCCTTTAACAATTGCTTCATAAGTTTTAACTCTTCCTACTACATCATCAGATTTAACTGTTAACATTTCTTGTAATGTATGAGCTGCACCATATGCTTCTAGTGCCCAAACTTCCATTTCTCCGAAACGTTGTCCACCGAATTGAGCTTTACCTCCTAATGGTTGTTGTGTAACTAAAGAATATGGTCCTGTTGAACGAGCATGTATTTTGTCATCTACTAAGTGATGTAACTTAAGCATGTACATAACTCCTACTGTGATTGGTTCAGCAAATGGATCACCTGTTCTACCATCATAAAGAATTGTTTTTCCATCTGGTGTATTTCCAGATTTAACTAATAATTCTTCTATTTCTTCTGATGTTGCACCATCAAAAACTGGTGTTGCAACATTCCATCCTAATTCTTTTGCCGCTAATCCTAAGTGTACCTCTAAAACTTGACCTAAGTTCATACGAGAAGGAACACCTAATGGGTTTAGTACTATATCTACTGGTGTACCATCTGGTAAAAATGGCATATCTTCTTCTGGTAATATTCTTGAAATAACACCCTTGTTACCATGACGTCCAGACATTTTATCACCAACAGAGATTTTTCTCTTTTGGGCAATATAACATCTAATTACTTGATTTACACCAGGTCCTAGTTCATCTGAATTTTCTCTTGTAAATACTTTTACATCTACTATTGTTCCTGATTCACCATGTGGTACACGAAGTGATGTATCTCTAACTTCTCTAGCCTTTTCACCAAATATTGCACGAAGTAATCTCTCTTCTGCTGTAAGTTCTGTTTCTCCTTTTGGAGTAACTTTACCAACTAAAATATCTCCTGGTCTTACTTCTGCACCTATACGTATAATTCCATTTTCGTCTAAATCTTTTAGACCATCATCTGAGATATTTGGAATATCTCTTGTAATTTCTTCTGGTCCTAATTTTGTATCACGACATTCACAGTCATATTCTTCTATATGTATTGATGTGTAAACATCTTCTTTTACTAACCTTTCGCTAATTAATACAGCGTCTTCATAGTTATAACCTTCCCATGTTGTAAATGCTATTAAAACATTTCTTCCAAGAGCCATTTCTCCTTTATCTGTAGAAGGTCCATCTGCAATTAAGTCTCCTTCTTTTACTTTTTCTCCTGTAGTAACTACTGGCTTTTGGTTAATACATGTTCCACCATTTGTTCTTTTGAACTTTCTTAATTTATAGGTTGTAACATCACCTTTTTTATTTCTAATTTTTATTTCGTCTGCTGTAACTTTTTCTACAGTTCCGTCTTCTTTAGCTACAACCGTAATTCCAGAGTCTTTCGCAGCTCTATATTCCATTCCTGTTCCTACTATAGGTGATTCTGGTTTTAATAAAGGAACTGCTTGACGTTGCATGTTTGTACCCATTAAAGAACGTTTTGCATCATCATGCTCTAAGAATGGTATCATAGCTGCACCAACAGAAACTAATTGTTTTGGAGATACGTCCATATAGTCTACTTTATCTCTGTCTACAACTGTTATATCTGCTTGGTGTCTTACTCTTATTCTTTCATTAACAAATTTTCCATCTTCTCCAACTGGCTCTGATGCTTGTGCTATTATGTATTTATCTTCTTCGTCTGCTGACATATAGTCTATAATATCTGTTATTTTTCCTGTTTCATGATCTATTTTTCTGTATGGTGTTTCAATAAATCCATATTCGTTAATAATAGCAAATGAAGAAAGTGCTGAAATAAGTCCTACGTTTGGTCCTTCTGGAGACTCTATTGGACATAATCTACCATAATGTGTATAGTGAATATCTCTTACTTCGAAACCTGCTCTTTCTCTAGAAAGTCCTCCAGGTCCTAATGCAGAAATTCTTCTTTTATGTGTTAACTCTGAAAGAGGGTTTGTTTGGTCCATGAATTGTGATAATTGTGAACTTCCAAAAAACTCTCTTATTGATGAGCTAATTGGTTTTGTATTAATTAATGATTGTGGTGTTACAATGTCTAAATCTTGAAGTGTCATTCTTTCGCGAACTACTCTTTCTAATCTTGTTAAACCAATTCTAAATTGATTTTGCAATAGTTCTCCAACACAACGAATACGACGATTTCCTAAATGATCTATATCGTCAATATATCCTATTCCATGGTCTATATTTAATAAATAACTAATAGAGCCAATAATGTCTTCTGTTGTAACGTGTTTTGGTATTAATTCATCTATTCTTTCTTTTATTGTGTCATGTAGTTTGTCTTTTTCTGTTGTATCTATTATAGACTTTAATACTTCGTAATTTACCATTTCTTTAATGTGTAAGTCACTTAAGTCTACATCTGGTAATATGCTGTGAATATTAACTGTACCATTTCCTATAACAACAACTTTTTTACCATCTACATTTACATTAACTACATTAATTCCAGTATCTTGAATAGCTATAGCAACATCTTCTGTTATCATATTGTCTTTTTCTACTAAAACTTCTCCTGTTTCTGGGTCTGCTATATCTTCATATGCAATTTTTCCTGTAATTCTTGTAGCTAAGCTTAATTTTTTATTAAATTTATATCTACCAACTTTGGCTAAGTCGTATCTTCTAGGGTCGAATAATAAACCATTGAATAAATTTCTAGCAGCATCTGCTGTAGGTAATTCACCTGGTCTTAATTTTTTATATATTTCAATTAATGCTTCGTCTTGTGTCTTTATTGGGTCTTTTTGAAGTGTTGCTTTTATTTTTTCTTCATCACCAAAAAGCTCTGAAATTTGCTCGTCTGTTACAATTCCAAGAGCCCTTAATAGTGTAGTAACAGGTATTTTTCTTGTTCTATCTACTCTTGCATAGAATATATCATTACCATCTGTTTCATATTCTAACCATGCTCCCCTTATAGGCATAACTGTAGATGTATAAATTCTTTTACCTGATTTGTCAAATTCTGTTGCATAATAACAACCTGGTGAACGAACTAATTGGCTTACTACAACTCTTTCCGCACCATTTATAATAAAAGTACCACTATCTGTCATAACAGGGAAGTCTCCAAGATATATTTCTTGCTCTTTAATCTCGCCTGTTTCACGATTTATAAGTCTTACTTTTACATGTAATCTTGTTGCATATGTAGCATCTCTTTCCTTTGCTTCTTCTTCAGTATATTTTGTTTTTTCTTCCATGTAATAGTCCAAAAATTCTAAAACTAAATTTCCAGAATAGTCTACTATAGGTGAAATATCTTTTAATACTTCTCCAAGACCTTCTTGTATAAACCAGTCATATGAATCCTTCTGAACTTTAATAAGATTTGGTATATCGATTGAGTCACCGATTTTTGAGAAAGTTTTACGTGAGCACTTTTCATGCTTAATTTCTTTTACCAAAAAAATCACCCCTACAAAATATTAAAGCAGATTTGAAATATATATGGATTTAAAAGAAGTCCCTCTTACCTTTATAATTAGTTTACCAAATTATTAGTTTACTGCTCCCCAAACATATAATTCCGTAAGTAATAATAAAGAAATTCCTCTTCTTTATAAATTTACATAATCGACATAAAGTGGCAATAAAAAGGTTGCTGGTATGTTAACATAAATACCAACTACCTTTTTATTATTAATTTATATTACAATTTTTTATACAAAAACATGTTTTTACGTTCCCCTTATGCGTAATTTGGATAAAACTCGCACATTATAAAACATACTTATAATATAATACATTATTTCCTGTAGCTTGTCAATGTTTTTTATAATATTTGTTTCGGGAATTTTTCAAATATTATAATTCTGTGTATCATATAGATAGAAAATAAGAACGTACAGAAATGTGCGTTACCAAATACACCAATGAAAAATGTGGTGTATTTTTATTATATAAAAAGAACATTTATTTGTAACAAACGTTGAAAAGCATTATTTTATATGATAAAATAACTATTATAAAATTATGATAAATTTGATGAGGTATAAAATGATAAAAAAAAATTAAATAATAAAAAAGGAAGGTAAATTATATGCAAGATTTAGCAAAAGGTGATTTAATTATATATGAAGATGAAAACGGAAAAATCGAAATTGAAGCTTTTTTATATGGCGAAACTCTTTGGCTACCACTTAATAAAATAGCTGAATTATTTGAAAAAGATAAATCAGTTATTTCAAGACATATTTCAAATATTTTTGAAGAACAAGAATTAACTAAAGATTCAACTGTTGCAAGTTTTGCAACAGTTCAAATCGAAGGTAATCGTAAGGTTAATAGAAATATTGATTATTATAATCTAGATATGATAATAGCTGTTCGGATATAGGACAAATTCAAAAAAAGCAACAAAATTTAGACAATGGGCAACAAAAGTTTTAAAATCATATATAATAAAAGGATATAGTATAAACAAAGAAAAATTAAAAAATCCTAATAAATACGGAAAAGACTATTTTGACGAATTACTTGAAATTATCAAAGAGATTAGGACGAGTGAAAGAAGATTTTATCAAAAAGTAACTGATATTTTTGCAGAATGTAGTATCGATTATAATAAAAATTCTGAAGTTGCTAAAGATTTTTATGCTACTATTCAAAATAAATTCCATTATGCAATAACAAATGAAACAGCAGCAGAAATAATTTATAATAGAGCAAACAGTAAAAAAGAACATATGGGATTGACTTCTTGGAAACACTCTCCAGAAGGAAGAATACTAAAAAGTGATGTTAGTATTGCAAAAAATTATTTAACATCTAAAGAATTAGAATTTTTGCAAGATATTGTTAATATGTATTTAGATATAGCAGAAAATAGAGCCAAGAGACAAATACCTATGAAAATGAAAGATTGGGTAGAAGAATTAAATACTATGCTAAAAACAAATAGATATGAAGTTTTAGATAATAAAGGAACTATATCATCCGAACAGGCAAAAGAATTTGCAGAAAAAGAATTTGAGAAATTTAGAGTTGAGCAAGATAAAAAATATATTTCTGATTTTGATAAAATAATTGATGAGTGCAAAAAAAATAACTAAAATCTTTGCCACATTTTTGTCACATATAAAATCATTTTTTAATTTTTCAACTTCTGAAAATATTGAAAATACTGCATTCTTGTTTTTGACATAAAAACATATAAGAAACCGAGAAAACTATTGACATATCAACGTTTTCTCGGTTTTTCTATGGAGGCGACACCCGGATTTGAACCGGGGATCAGAGTTTTGCAGACTCGTGCCTTACCACTTGGCTATGTCGCCATATTTAATAATTTAATTTGTAATTTCTTAAATATCTCTTTGTAAATTATATGCTCCATATATTAATTTGATACATATTTTTTATATAATCTTTTATTGGAGCGGAAGATGAGAATCGAACTCACACTTAAGCCTTGGGAAGGTTTCGTTCTACCACTAAACTACTCCCGCAAGTTTTAATATAATAAAAAAATGGAGCAGGTAACGAGAATCGAACTCGTAACTAATCCTTGGCAAGGATTCATTTTACCACTAAACTATACCTGCACTTCAAAATATAATTAAAATAACAATTAATATAATAGCAAAAATCTAAAAAAAAGTCAATACTTAATATTAGATATGCAGGAGTAAATCATGAATTTTTTTTTAAAGTCAACTAATCGTTGATATTAAATAGTTATTTGACTTAAATTTGTTAAAATTTTCATGATTTATTCCTGTTAGATATGTTTAAAATTTACTAAAATTTTAAACATATCTAACATTATATAAAAATTCTTTTATATAATCATCAAGCTGTTTTTTTTCTACTTCTTTTTCATTGTATATATCTAAAATTTCAATTTCTTTTCCATCTATTATAACTTTTAGATTTCCTACTGTGCTTTTTTCTTTTACTGGTGCTTCAAAGTAAAAAATTGCATTTATTTCTACATTTATGATATCTTTATTTTGTTTTTTAACAGCCATCTTTTCAAAACTTAAATTTTCTATACTAAGTTTCATTTCGTTTGTTATTCCTTTATTTACATATACTCTGTTTTCATTTATTTTTAACCAATCATTAAATTTATCTCCTATTATTTTTTTTACATTTACTATTTCATAATTTTTATAAATATAATCTATTAATTTTATACTATCAGATGTTCTTATTTTTTTTGTATCTGCTCCTAAAACTACTGTTATTATATCTAACTCTCCCCTTTTACAGCTTGTAACTAAGCATCTTCCTGCTCCATTTGTAAATCCTGTTTTTATTCCATAAACGCCATTTAAGTATTCTAGTAACTCATTTGTATTACTAATATTTTTAGATGCTCCATTAATAGTTATATTACATTTTTTTGTTCCAACAATTTTCCTAAATTTTTCATTTTTCAATGCATAATCTGCCATTTTTGCAAGTTCATATGCTGTTGTATAATGTTTTTCACTATCTAGCCCATGTGGTGTTACAAAATTTGTATTCTTTAGTCCTAATTCTGCTGCTTTTTGGTTCATTAATTTAGCAAACCCTTCTATACTTCCTCCAACATATACTGCAAGTGCTACAGCTGCATCATTTCCAGACCTTAACATTAACCCATATAATAAATCATTAACTGTTAATTTATCTCCTGTTTTAAGCCCTAGCCTAGATCCGCCTGTCGCAGCCGCTTTTTTATCTACTACAACTGTGTCTTTTAAATTTGTCTTTTCTAAAACAACTATTGATGTCATTATTTTAGTTGTGCTTGCCATAGGGGTTGTTTTATGTCCATTTTTCTCATATAAAACATTTCCTGAATTCCTATCATACACAAGTGCTATTCTTGAATCTAGCTTTGGCTCATTACTAGAGCTATCTTTATTTAAATTGGCTGAAGTTTCAATTGTTTTTTGTATTTCATCTAAATTTACCTTTTCATTATCTTCTAAATTAGCATTGCTAAAATTTTTGAAACTTAATGTATAGAAAAATATAATAAGCATCAAAAAAATAGCTATAATTTTATTAAATAAATTTCTTTTTTCTTGAAAATTTATATGTTTATTAGCTATTTTTGTTTTATTATTAAATATTTTTATTATCTTTTTAAATATAAATTTTGTTACTTTTTTACATTTTAATCCCATAAAAAAATCACCTTTTAAATTATATTTTAAAAAGTGATTTTTATGAGTTGTATTTTTATTATCTATTATTCCAATTCATTTCTTTCTCTTGATGGAAATGCTCTCGCTTCATCTTCAACCCTAATTTTAATTTCATATATTACATTTTTTTCTTCCTCAACATTCATAACTAAGTTATAACTTTCAAGTTGTAATTTTATATATTGCATTAATTCACTTGGCGACATATCTTCATAATTATCTAAAGCATTTTCGATTATTTGTTCTTTTATTTGTTCTAAGTCTGCATCTGTTCCATCTATAGTTCTTTCTTCTGCATCTCCTCTTTCTTCACTTTCTTTTACTTCCTCTGTCCTCTGTTCTATCTCTCTGTCTTTTTCTTGAGTTCCAAGTCCTTCATTTCTGTTTGCTTCTTCTCTTACTCTATGATACACATAGTTATCATATCTTGATTTTACCCCTATTGGGATTGCTTGTCTATTTTCTCTATCATTCATATTTTGAATATATTGTACCTCTGGAATATTGTAACTTCCTATAGAAATGCTAATTCCTTCTTCAGGTCTTCCTGCTATTTGAAATAATCCTTTTACTTCCTTTTCTTCAACTTTAGTTCCATCTCTATTTATTGATGTTACCGTTCTTCCAGTATTTATTCCTTCAACTTGTCCTACTGATTCTACAAATTCTTTTGTACCATCTGCTTTTACACCTATCATTGTAAACCTGCCATCATTTTGGTTATCACTCTTTTCACAACATATTTGTACTTCACTATACTGATTTAATTCTGGTATAATTTGCCCTAATGTTTCATTTGCTGTTACTAATGTATGTGGATTTACAACCGCTAAACTTCTAAAATTATCCTCTTCTATTCCTATAATCTCTGCCGCTTCTTTCTCTTCTTTATCAAAGTTAATTTTTTTACTATTTTCTTCATATTTTTCTATATCTTTATTTGATAACTTTATGTCTTTTTCAGTCATCTCTTGTAATGAAAACTCTGCAGCACTTAGGTCTAGCATAGCATAATATTCTGGTGGCAAATTTTCTAGATTTGTTAAATATTCATCTGAAAAGCTTACATTTTCATCCGTATCTACAACCGCTATTAAATTTTGATTTTCATCATATATTTCATATGTTGTAAGTTCTAATTCATAATTATCACCAATTTGTGAATCTGTTTCAGTATTTAAATCTTCCTTACTATTCTTTTCCTTTTTATCTGCTTTTATATTCGGATTTTGAGTTTTTATTTCCACTATATACACATTGTTTTCCTCAAGGTTAGCTCCTCCAAAAAAGAAATCTTCATAATATCTAATATTATCTATATGTTCTGTTTTAGTGTCTAAAGTATTAGATATTTGTCTAAATAATAATGCAGATTTTTGTAATATTTCTTCTTTTTTATTATTAAACATAAATTGCACAATGAGTATTTCATCTTAAATACTCATATTCTCCTTCCTATTAGTTTTTTGTAAATTTTGTTTTTTTGTTTATATTATAACATAAAAAATTGGTAGAATATATATTCCACCAATTTTTTATTATTTATAATTGATTTTTTCTTTTTACATTACTATTTTAATATTTTCTTTTGATACTTTGAATTCTATTTTTCAAATGACATTACGAAGTTGGTTCCATCTAATAATTTTACTACAAATTGTTTCTCTATTGTTTGAGAAGAGTTCTCTCCATTTGTAATTACCATTTTATAAATATATAAATCCCCATTTTTCTCATATGATGTATATCCTAATTTATTTTGAGCATAAAAATTTGTTTTCATATAATTTTCAAAATCTGTTTGTGTTGGGAAATTGTTATTTTTATACGTTTGGTCTAACTTACTATATGCATAAGAATAATCACCATCATTTATTGCGCTAAACCAAAGTTGAAGATTATATTGTACTTTTTCTTCGCCCTTCGCACTATTGTATTTATCTGTAAATTCCTGTAATTCCACAGTATATATATCTAGTAGAACAGAATAATTCATAACTGAACTTTCTTTAAATATGTAATATCTTCCATTCTCATCCAAAACTACATATTGTGTATAATCATTGTATACAGACTTTTGATATTGCATAACTTTCGCTTGTTTTATTCCTATATTATGTATATCTTTCTACATTAGAAAACTTCTTTGTTCTATATTGATTATCTAATTTCTCGTAAGCTAATTTAATATCATTTTCTATTAGATACTGATAATTCTTTAACAACATTTGAGCCACTTCCACATCGCTGACTGTCACAGTTATATATACATTATTTTCATTCTTTTCTATTTCTTCAACATTTATGTTTTCTTGTAATGTTATTATATTTTTATAATATTCACTTTTAATCGGATATATAGAATATGTTGCATTATATTGGTCTACAAATACAATAAAATATGTATCCGCATTCTTTCCTTGATCTTGTAGATATCCATTTATATAGTAACTATAAATTTCTTCTGTTTCTTGTATATACATTTCTTTCACAATATAATCTTTATTAGTAAAACTCCCAACATTTTCTTTCTCAATTATATTTTCTTGAGTTATAGCATTATCTTGTATATATCTAGTATCTAAAATATCATAAACCTTTTGTTTTTCTAAGTTTAAAATTCTTTGATAGTAATTCTCTATGCAAGATTTTACAGAATAATATTGATTTTGACTATCCACCAATCTTATTTTATTATCAACTTCTATCTCGTCAATTTCATAAAATACATTTTCATATTCATTTTTTGCTGTTTCTTGCTTATTATTTGTTATATCTTCATTGTTTTTTACAAAATATATCAATAATATTGTAATACAAATAATTACTAATATAATTATTAGCATTATAGCTATTAATATTTTTCTCTGCGTTTTCTCCATAGTTACTCCTTTATTATAATTTTTATATATACTTTATAATATTATAAAGTATATTATGGCATAATTATTGCAATAAATCCTAAATTACCATCTACTACTGCATTTGCTTCCTCTACTGATTTATATATTCCATCATGTTTTCTCGCTGAATCTAATATTGCAAACTTATATCCCTGAGCTTTTTGTTCTTCGGAAACAGGTACTATTGCCAAAATGTGTCCTGTTTCTCCTCCTATTACAGGATAACCTTTTTCTAGTGCTTCTAAAGCTGTATTCTGGTTTGTAGTCATTTGTGATTTTACTCCATAATACTTTTCTAAAAAGCTACTCCAAAAAATGCAATGACTTGATCCAACACCTGTAACATAGTAATCACCGCTAGGCCAATTATCTTTAATATTTGCAACAACAGTTTGTGGTGTAATAGACGGGTCATTTTTTATACCTGATAAAATCATTGCTAAGCTAGTAGGTCCACATCCAGCTGCTGGAATTGTCGACGTACCATAAGATCCTGGGTAATCTTTTTGTAAATAATGTGGAAATGTATATTTACCTAAAGTAATAGAATTTCCAGTAAAACTACCTCCTCCAATTATAGCATCTTGCATAGTAAATATATCAAAATTGAATTCAGTTACTCCAAAACTAGGATCATCTGTTGCCTTATATAATAAATATTTCGTTAAATCAACCATATCTTTTGTTGTTTTATTCTTTTCTAATATGTTAAATAACCACTCTCTAGCACTCAAAATACTATTATATGCTGTAAAATATTTTCTATCTTTTATTAAACTAACAAAGTTTTCTTCTCCATCTGGTGGATTTAATTCTACTTTTTCTTTTACAACTGCTGGTGATGAAATATATTTCTGAGTTTCTGTCGTATGTCTATTATCATCTGTTCCAGAAGTAGTAGTTGTTGGACTAGAATATGTATACTGTTGTGAATAGTTGACATACCATACATTTGCTTTTGTTAATACTGTATTTATAGTATTAGTTTTATCTATAGTAGTATGTGTTGTAGTATATGTCACTGTTTCTGTTGAAGTAGTTGTTTCTCCTGTTGTTGGATCTGTTGAAGTAGTTGTTATTGTATCTTCCCTTGTAGTTACTGTAACATTAGTATCTATTGTTAAATTATCGTAAACTGTAATTTCCATTTCACTTGCATATACCAAATCTGTTAAAGCCATTACAAAGTCTTTGCTATTACATGTTACTAAAAATGCCCATAAATAATCAAATGGCATTGTAAATTTGCTAACTAATGATTGATAATTTATATTTGTTGCTCTCATATTATATGTAGTTTTATCATATGCTTGCACTTCTGGGTCATTAGTTTCTACACGGTCTGTATTTTCTGACCAAGTAGCAACTTTTGCATATATTGTAGAAGATGTAGAAAGTGTACCTGCATTTCCATTAAATTCTCCTGTTCCTGAACCCAAACCATTATCATATTTAAATCCTAATGGATCTACAGCTGTACCATTGCTATAAATACCAAAATGTAAGTGTGCACCTGTAGAATTTCCTGTATTTCCAGATATAGCAATAATTTGTCCCTTTGTTACTGTTTCTCCAACTGAAACTTTAAGCTCCTTATTATGAAAATACTTTGAAACTAATCCATTACCATGGTCTATAACAACCATATTTCCAGCAGAATTACTATAACTTGCAGTTGTTACTACACCATCTTGACATGCATATACATTTGTTCCCTCTGGTACACCAATATCAATAGCTTCGTGATATGTAGATGCTCCAGCTATTGGTTGTGCTCTTGGACCAAAATATGATGTAATCCTGTTACCATCTGTTGGCCATTTTAATATATCTTTATCTGTTGAGGCATCGTCATTTTGTGTAGCATCATTATCACTTTCATCTTTATTAGAATCAATTTTTTCATCTTTTCCAAAGTCTGGATTTACAAAATAACTTCCTCCATTTACTATTTTAGTAACTTTTGAATTCCATTCTGGTTTATTAGAACTTGTCCCTGGATTATCATAATTACCAACATACCAAATATTTCTGTCTACTATAAACTCTACTACATTTTTTCCATTTTTATGCCCCCATTGATTACATCCTTCGTTATTTTGATTCTTTATATCTCCTATAATGCAGGGTAAAACTATTCCATTTTCCAGATATACGTCTAAATAGTCTCCTACTTGTCCAAATGTCGTTGTACACGCTATAACATATCTTCCATTAATAATTCCAAAACCTTCTTCATCGAAATTCATTCCAGCCTGTTCACGCAATTTATATTGTGTAGAAGTAGTAGAAGTTATTTGTTGCCATGACATGTATGTGAATCCTGTTCCGCATGCCTTCTGGAACTTCTATAACAGTTCCAGCTTTTATAGTTCCAGTAGTAGGGCTAGTTCCTATATAAGCCTTTTCTAATGTAAAATGACTTAATGCTCTTTCTCTATCAGCTGTACTTCCTGTTTGATTATATGTATTTATATACATTTGAAAAGTTTCAGGATCTACATATGTCATAGTTTTTATATTTCCAGATGTATCAGCTCTTTTTAATTTTATTATCCCCTGTACATCTTTAGAATTTGGATCTAATATTGTATCCCAATTAATTTCTTCATCTGGATTAGCTCTTGTGTCTAAATATTGGGTTATCATCTCTGCCTTCATTAATTTTACAAGTTCTTCTGGTCCTTCTAAATATTCGTCCACACGGCTTCCATTCTCAATCATTTTATCCCATAACTCTTTTGCAGACATTGAAGTTGATAATTTTCCATCTGAACCAATATTTGTTGAACCCATATATTGTTTTGTAGCATATGGTGTATTAGACCAATCATTATCCTTATGAGTACCATCATCTAATGTAATAAAATATTTAATTGCGGCAATTAAAATTAAAACTGCTATAATGATTATTGCAATTATAAGAAATGGTCTTGTAATAATTTTCAATGTTGTCTTTACTGCTCTTTTAGCTATGTTTACAACATTTCTAAAGTTATTGTTTGAATTTCCCTCCATATTTACTCCTATTATTTCATTTTATAATCCTATTTCAATTATTCCATAATAATCATATACATTTTTATTTTCCAATGACAAATACCATTCATTATTTAATATCACTTTTGAGAAAACAACATTTTGCATCACTCTATTTGTACTATATTTATTATAATACTTTATATTAATATTTCTTGTTGCTCCCGAAGGAACAGTTAACATTGAATTTGTTAGTTCGTGTGTATACGCTTCGCATTTATTTCCGGAATCATCTTCTATATACATAGTTTCTATATTCTGTCTGTCATCAAGTAGAATACCATCTTTACTATTATTTTGAATTTCAAATGTATATACTTCATAGTCCATATAAATCTTTTGCTTGTATGTTCATATAATTAGTTGTTCTATTTATTTCTGTTTTTCCTATATAATTATTAATATTTAATTTTATATTTCCATTATCATCTACTACTGTTATATACTCCTGTATATTTTCATCTTCATTATATACACCAGAAGAAAGTATGTCATTTGTATAATCTATTTTAAAAATATTATTCATCCAATTTTTAATAAGTGCCGTTTTCTTTCCATTGTTAAATACTTGATTATAATAATTATCTTTAAAGCTTTCCATACTAGGATATAATTCTTCTCTACAATCGGTAGACAAAAAACCATATGCTTGTTCAATATTTCCATTGTTACATGCAACTACAAAATTATCTATTAATTCTACATATGTTTTTTGGCTAGTATCTAAATTTTCTCCAGAAATAACAGATTCTTCTGTTTCTATTACCGATGTGTTCAAATTATTTTGTACAGGATCTTTTTTTTCATTTAAATTTATTGGCTCATTTTCTGTACCTTTTGTAAAAAACTGTAATACTCTTGGTAGAGCTATTAAAATAACTATAACTATTAAAATAAGTAAAATCTTTCTTTTATTATTATTATAAAAAGTTAATATTTTTTCTTTCATCTTTTCACCTATCTATTCTATAATAAAATTATACCTCAAAATACTAGAACTTTAAATTTATATGAATATTAGACGAATCTCGTTTAATATATAATAAATCTATTCCTCTAATATTTGAGGTATATTTACTTAAATTTTATGCATTCCAGTCATATATGTCACTAATTCCATCTGCATATTTCTTAATATCATTATCTGATAGTCCTTTTTCTTTTAGTCCCTTCTTTATATACTCTAAAGCTTTACGTTCTCCATTAACTTGTTCTGCTAATCCTGCTAATATAATTTTTTCTTTAGAAACTCTACCATCTCCAAATCCATCAAGTTTCATTGCTTTTATAATTATATCGTCATTTGTAACTCCACTCTCTCTGAACTTTTGAGAATCTTTTAAAACTTCATTTAACTTTTCTCCTCTAACATTAAGTTTTCTTGAATATAAATCCCTTCTGCCTTTATCTTTCATTGCCATTGCATCTGATATCTTCTTCTGTCTTTCCTTCTCTGCTTTATCTCCCTTTGCTGCTAACGTATAAATTGTATCACCTTTTTGCGCAGCATCTACTATTGAATCCCTAGTTTCTTCTAATTTACCTGGTACTTGTCCAAGTCCTCCACCAGCTATCCAACCAGCTCCTGCTCCAGCAGCTCCCCATTTAGCCACATTAGCATAGTCTTCTGATACCAATCCTGCTGCAATTCCTCCCATTGCAGCAGCACCAGCTACTGTTCCTCTAACTGCTAATTTTGCTGCTCTAGGTGCTACATATTTTGCGCCTGCACCCAGTACCGCAGAAGCTCCTCTAACTGAAGTTCTAATTGGTTTTGGGACTGCCCTTCGTACTGCTTTTCCGGCCATTTCTCTTGCACCATTAACTGCATTACTAGTAAATCTAACAGGCGCACCAGCAGCACTAGTTATGGCTCTTCCAAATGCACTTTCTTGCATTTTATCATGCAAATACTGTCCAACTCCTCTAGAGTCACTTTCTCTTACATCATTCATCATCTGTCTTGCTATGTTTCTTTCTTCATCTGTCTTTGCTTCATCCATTAACTGTCTTGCTGCTGCCATATCTTCTTTTATTCTCATTCCTTCTGCGGATGTTCTGTACATCGGCTCTCCTTCAGATCCATTTAATGAAGCTTGTATTCCATTATCACTTACAGCTTGTCCTCCTGCTGCAATGCCTACTGATTTTGCATCTAAACCTTGTCCTTCTCCACTAGCTAATAATTCTGACGGACTTTTTCCTTTATCTGAAGGCCTATTATTAAATTTATTAATTTTTGAAGTTGGTGTTGCATTTCCTCCTGTACCACCTTTTGCTCCTTTTTTTGAACCTCCAAATCCAATTCTTCTCAACTGGTTAATACCTTGCATTGCTAAAGCACCACCTAAAGCTGAACCATTATCTAATGTAGAAGCTTTTTCAAATCCGAAGAACTTTCTCATAATTTTTTCTGCTGGTAGCATAAATCCTAATGCTGCTAATGCATATAGTAAGTTATCTGCTGCAAAATCAATTGCTGAACCTATAAGAATTGTATATAAAATTAAGTGTACCGGTTGTATTAATAAATTAAATACATATTCTTTTACCCACATATTAAATGCCTGTGCACTTCCATCGCTTATTTTATCTAATGGATATGTCATAGCCACAAATGGTGCAATAATTGTTAAAAACGCTAGCATTATCAATCTTTTTAAATATCTAAATAAAAACATTATTGTATATATAACTAATGCTATAAATATAATTGTAAAACCAAATTTTCTTGCCAAAATGTCATCATCTGACATTCGATCTGTAGGTTCTAACTGTAATTCTACTCTCGCTTTTCCCATTAAATTAGTTGGCCATACAAAGTATTCACCAGACCCTGTATCATCATTTGGTACAATAACCCCCTGCTCTCTAAATGCTTGTGCTAAAGACCCTTCATCTGTATCAAAAACTTTACTTTGTTCCTTTTGAGGTTCACTATTTTCTTCTCCATCTTTTGGTGGGATAACAACATTGTATCTATAATCTCCAAGTTTTCCATCTGATGACCCCACTCTAACATAATAAGGTTCGTTTGCTGTATCAATTGAGTCTAGCAAAGATTCTGTTATTGTTACTGCTAATGTCATTAAATAATGCATAAAGAATAATAAACACATTGCAATAATCCAGTCCATCAACCTTTGTTTATATTTCGCTCTATCTTCAGCTGCACTACTCATTACTATTCTTATTCCGACATAAACCAATATAATCATCATAACTACAACTGCAAAATTTCTAATAGATACATACCATTTTGCAATTGTGCCTTGTAATTCAGCTGCTGAAGATTTTTGTTCTTTTCCTTCTTCTCCAACCATAGTATCTACTTCGTCATATTTATTTGGTTGAAAAAAATTTACATCTAACATTGCAACTTTATTTGCAAATATTTCATATGGGCTTATTGCATACATTGGTAGATAAAAGTCCTGTGGTAATGCTTGTTCTGCAACATATGAAACTACAAAAGCTGTTGCTCCCGCTGCTACAACTGTAGTTCCAAAAATACTAAGTCCTGCTGCAACAGCTCCCAAGCTAAGTCCTCCAGTAAATGGTGCTCCTGCAACACCAACAATAATAGAAATAGTGCCTGCAATTGCTCCTCCAATTGCTCCAAGTATTACAGGAACATTCGAAGTACTGTGCTCTAATTTCAGTAATGATACATCTGTGCCAAATATAACATTTTGCATAATATTAACAATACCGTCGCCAATAGCTAAAACCAAGTCTTTTATTGGCTCAAATAATACTCCTCCAATACCACCAGATACTGCCCCAAAACTTATTCCTGGATTTATAAAGTTAAATAATATAACAATTACTAAGATAGTTGCTATTTTTATTATTAAATTCTTGTTAGAAAATATTTTTCCCATACATCCTCCTAATAACCATATCCTGTTGTCCTCTTTCTTTTGTTCCTTTCCACTAATGTATTTAAGTTTGTATCCACAAACTCGAATTCTTTGCTTGTTGGGTTTATTTGTATTATAGCACTATCTGCGCCTACTTTCAATAGTCCTTCTCCTTTGAAGCATGTTACCAAGAAACCTGCTTCTCCTTCACTTAGCTTAAATACTTCTTTTAAATATTGTATTTCTGACTTGTCTTGTGCTAAAAATAGCTTAGTATCTGAAGATGTAAGTACTGCCTGAGCTTCTGGTTTCTCATAAAAGTCTTGGAATCTTTGAGAAATAATTGCTAAAGAAACATTTCTTTTTCTTGCACGTCTTGCCATTGTATTTAAGAAATCTACGGCTTCTGGGTATGGAAGTAACATCCATGCCTCATCTACAATTACCCTTTTCTTTGATGCTCTTTCTCTATCCTCACTGTTTTTCTTAACATATTTTTCCCATATCCATGCAAGTAATATTTGTTGTGCAAGTGGTCTTGCAAACCTTTCCTCTAGTTGAGATATATCTAAATTTATAAATAATGTTCCATCTAGTAAGTCAAATGTAGATTGTCCATCAAAATATGCCATTTGTCCGTCATATTCTCTTATATATTGTTTCATAACTTTTAGTAAATAGCTGTAATGGAAACTATAATCTTGGTTTTTATTTTCTTCTGCTTTTCTTTGTATTCTTCTATACCAAGAACCTATAGTTGGCATTTCTTTCTTTTCTTTTCCAAGCATATTTCCACCCATGCTTCCATTCGATGTTTTGTATAAGCTGTTTGGGTCTCCATTTATTCCTAAACTTGCATATTCTTCTGAAACAGATTCTGCAATAATTTGCTTTGTAAGCTCATTAACTTCTTGGCTTCTTGTACTACCTCTTGCCATTGTAAGTAATGCTTGTGTTACGTCTTCCACCTTGTTTTCAACATTTAAAACTAGTCTCTCTCTTCCTGTTATTTCATCTTTTACGATTTCTGTTTCTAAGTCGAATATGTTTATAACAGTTGAAGATGTTGGGGAAAGCACAACATTTATTCCTCCTAAGCTTTCTGCAACTATACTATATTCACCTTCAGCATCTAATGCTAAACTTTGTATTCCCATAAGTACTGCTGACCTTGAAATTAAAGTCTTCATAGTAACAGACTTACCAGCACCAGATTTAGCAAATATAACCATATTATAGTTTGTTAAACTACTATGAAAATTATCAAATAAAATTGGTACCCCAGTTTGCTTATTTATACCTAAAGGTATTCCTGTTGGATGTCCTACTTCCGATGTAGTAAATGGAAAAACTGTTCCCATAGACCTACGGTCAAAAGTATGTGTTTTCTTTATCCTATCTTCCATTAAAGGAAGATTAGATTTAAATGCATCTTCTTGCATACCCCATGCTGTTTTTATTCCTACTAAAGATTTTGCAACTTCTGTTGATAATAATTTTGTGTATTTATTTAAATCGTCTAAGCTATATGCAAATAAAGTTGATATAATAGATGCTTCATATAATTTATTATATCCTGCTGCAATTTCATCTCTTAATTGTTCAGCTTCCATTCTTTTTTGTGCTAAGCTACTTTCTCTGTTTATGTTTCCTCTATCTGCTGCTACAATTCTTTCTGTTTCTAATTCGTTTATTGTTCTGTTTAGGTCATTTTGTGATTTTGACTCTAAAATTGGGTTTATGTATATAGATGTATTAATATCTCCAAACATGTACATATCTCTAAACAATTCTGGGAATGTACACATTCTTGGTAATGCAGATACAAAGAAACTTCTAGCATATCTAGTAACATTAGATATAATTTCTAAGTGATCTATGTTGCTAGCATCTATTCCAGATGGAGCAATAAGTTCTTTTATAGTTTTCTTCTTTAAAATTTCGTATTCATCTGGTTTTGTATAATCATTACGTTGTTCTTTTAACTCATTTTTTTGAAGTTTGTTCTTTTTGCTCATTTTCTTTTGTACCTCCTTCTTCTTTTCTTGGTCTACCTTTTCTTCTTGCACGTTCTTCTTTTATAACATCTTGTGCCTCATCTGCAACTTTATTTCCAATTGCAGCTCTATTTTCATCTATAATAAGTTGTGCCATTTGTTCTATTAAGTCGTCCATCCTATTTTCTTTTCTTTCAAGTGCTTTTTGTTTTTTTGATTTTGCCTCTACAACTGCATTATTTGCCTTGACAAAAGCCTCCTGCGTTATTTTTGCATCTAATGCTCTCATTTTCTTGTCTAATACATCTGGAGCTGTTGAGTATAATTCGTCATATCCTGCTTTTAAAGCTTTATCTAGCCCATAAACTTCTGCGTCGTCTCTGTTATATGCTACATATAGCAAATCTACTAATCCATTTGAATCTAATATTCCTGCATTTATACCACAAACAGATAATGTTCTTATAATGGATTGCGCTCTTGTATATAATTCTGAAAATGCTAAATTTTTCTTCTCACCTTTGTCAAAATCGTTTTGTCCTAATTCTGATGTATAATATGGAATAACAATATAATATTTTTTATTAAGTACATTTTTATTTAAGCTCATTCTTTCTGTTGTATAAATTATGTCTTTTCCATATTCACATAAGTTCGTTTGTTTAGTTAACTCATAATATGCTTGTTCTAATTGTTGTTTTGAATATTTTCCAGAATCAACCATATTTTGATATTGCATTCTCTGTCTTTCTAATTTATCGTCTAATTCTTTAACCTTATCTCTATATGTTTGTATACTATTTTCCAAGTTTATTGTTCTTGTTTGTGTATATATTTGTATTGGATGTCTTAATGTATTTAAAAATTGAATAAATCCTTCTTCTACAGCATTTTTCTCTACTTCTGACATTAAGTCATAATTCACACCTTGACATTCTACAACCATTATGTATCTCTCACCATTTTTCTGAGAAATCATATTGTCTTCAATTTTGTCAAAATCCATAAAGTCAAATACAGATTCTACAGTATAAGTTTTCTTTGAATCTTTCTTAACATTAGTGTTAGTAGAAGGTGTTTTTGCTTGTTCTTCTTTTCTTTCTTTTGATTTAGAAGAAAAATATACAGCTGCTAATATTATTAGTAGAAGTAAGAAAATTCCTAAGGCAACTGCTAATATTATTGTAATTGTATTAATATCATTTAGCATTGTTTTTTCCCTCCTTATAAACGTATATTTTGCTTCCTTTTGTCTTAAACATTATTGCTCTTTTTATAATATCATCTAAGTTTTCTCCACCAACTTTTTTAGTAAAACCTACCCCAGATATTTCTGGCATTTTAAATGTTCCAATAGCAAAACCAACTAAAGCAAGTAATACTGTTATTGCTATTCCTACAATGTTTAATCCAACAAGAGAAAATATTCCATAAAATAATAGTCCTATTCCTCCGCCTACAATTGCATATATAAAACTCTTTCCTGTGAATACAAATAAAATTCTACCTTCGCCCTTCACATTTCTGGGTAAATTATATGTTCCCATAAATTCCTCCTTCGTATGCCCATTTATACTTAATATTAATTATAGCAAATTATGTAGAAAAAAGGTAGATAAAAAATAAAAAAAAGTGCATTGTCATGCACTTTTAATATTTTTGTAATCTTGTTGTAATATAATTATTCTGCTTTAATATTTTTTGATATGCCCATAACAATTGAAGCAATTGCTGAAGCAGCAAAAACTAAAATAGCACCAATTATATATGGTATCATTGTCTTTTTGTATTCAGCTTTTTCTTCAGCACTACCAATCATATATTTTATACCAAGTACTACTAAAACCACTACTGATACAACTATACCTACTGTTGTTATAATACCTATAATTTGTTGTCCTAAAGTAGTTATTCCAGATGTTTGGTCAAAAGTTCCAGTTAATTCACTTGGATTTATTGGTCCTGTTGGATTAGCAAATACTACGTTTGCCGTAAATAGTAATATACTTGCAACTAATATTCCGCAAAATATTTTTACTATTCTATTTCTTTTTGCTATCTTGCTCATTTATTTTCCTCCCTTTTTATTTGTATCTATAATTTTATCTTTTATAATAAGATAATTATAATATCATTTTTATACATTTTCTAGTATTGTAAGTACTATTTTCCATATACCAAAAGCTCCAAATATAACAATACATCCTACTATATATGGAATTAATGAATCTTTTACTTTTGCTTTTTGATCTACACTTCCTACCATAAATTGTATTCCTAACACTAGTCCTATAATTATAGCTATAGCTAAACCTATAAATAATAATATATTATATACATTATTTGATAAAGTTTTAGTATCACTTTGTGCTATTGGTGATTCTTGTCCTTCCCCGTAAATCTATAAAACTACTTCCATCTTGTATTATGCCACTTATACTCTGGTCTCTTTTCTTTTCCATCTCATCTGTATCTGCATATACAAAATTTATTTGAGAAAAAATGATAAAAAATACTAAAAAAATATATACTAATTTATTCTTTAGTTTTAGTACTTTCTTTATTTGCATATTTTCCTCCTTTTTTTAATATACTATATTCCTTTATAATTTTCAAGTATTGGGAAATAAATTATTACTCATGTTCATTATAAAAGTTACTACAGTTGATACCGAAAATACAAAAAATGCTCCGATTAAATATGGAACCATACTTTTTTTATATTCAGCTTTTTCTTCAATACTACCAACCATATATTTTATACCTAATATTATTAAAGTAATAACTGAAGCTATTATTCCTATTGTTGTTATTACACCTATTATAGGTTTAATTTTATTCATTGCTGGTTGTGCATCATCTGTTGTTAAAGTTGGTGGCTTATAATTGTCTGGATTGATACTTCCTTGTGGAGATGCATACACACATGATAAGCTAAATAAAATCATACAACATGTAAGTACCATTATTATTCTGTTAATTAGCTTTTTTGTATTGTTACTCATAATTACTCCTTTTTAGTGTATTATTTATATGATAACATACTTTTTTTTATTTTTCTACATATTTTTTTAATTTGTAATAAAAATGTAAAAAATAGAGGCTTATTACTAATAAAATAATAAACCTCTTTATATGTATTTCCCTAATATTTTCATTTTTCGCTAAATAATTCTTGTATTTCTCTTATACTTGTTCTTTTTTTCTTTGGTTTCGGCCTTAGTGTTATTGTTGTTCTGTAGTATTTTGCAATTAGTTCGTCTAGTTCTACGCTTATTTTATATGTAATGTTATAGTCTTCGTTGTTAATTATGCTTTCGTTTAGTCTCTCTCTTAATTTACAAATATCATCATTTAACATATAATCACTCTCCTTTTTATGCACCTTTCATTTTGTATATATTAAAAATACCATATTTTTACATGTTAGTCAACGGATTTGCCCTTTATTGACAGTATTTGCGTCGATTTTCGAATGACTTTTTATTCTATTTTTTTACCTTTTTCGACATTATATGATTTCTGATAGCAGCATACGTAAAAATCCCTAAAAAAAGTATAAAAATAGCTATAGATAAAATTTGCGAAATTCTGAAATTTTTTAACATTAAACTATCAATTCTTATTCCTTCTATCCAAAATCTTACAAAAGCATACAATATTAAGTATAAATAGAAGATTTCTCCTTTAAACCTTCTTTTTTGTTGTAATTTATACAGCAATAAAAATATTAAAAATGTGCAAAGTGATTCATATAAAAAAGTAGGGTGTACACATTTTTTAATTTCATTTTCTATAATGCACATTTTCCATGGCAGGCTTGTTTGTGTTCCATATGCTTCTATATTTACAAAATTTCCCCATCTTCCTATACTTTGTGCTAAAGCTACGGCAGGAGCCAAATAGTCTAGCAAATCAAATAAATTTATTTCATGTTTTTTACAATATAAAATAATTGTTACAATTCCTCCAATTATGCCTCCGTATATTGCCAATCCACCGTCTCTAATATCTAAAATTTGCATCGGATTTTCTATAAAATATTTTAAATTAAATATTACATAATATAATCTTGCGCAAATAATGCCTATAGGAATTACTAATATACAAACATTTAAAATTGTCTCAAATTTTATTCCATATTTTCCTTTTATTTTTTTGCAATAAAATAAAGCACTAACAATAGAAACTACTATTATTAGTGCATACCAATAAATATCTATTCCAAATATATTAAAAGCTATTTTAGATATTTTTAATTTCAAATTAAGAATTGGAATTTCTACAATTTGCATCTTAATAACTTTATATGCCTATCTTTTTTCTTTGCAATACTTATTCAACTTAAATATTTTTCACTTATTTATCATATTTTATTTTTTTGCTTTATTATTTATAACATTTTATTTTATATTTGTTTATAAGTTGATATTTTCAAAGTTAATAGTCATATTCCCTTCTATAAAATTTTTGAAAGGAGCTTATTTTGGATTTATAATTGATAATATTTCATTTTTTTCAATAAATACTTCTTTTAAAATACTTTCTGTATATTCTTTAGTTACTGTATTAAATTCTTCTATATAGTCAAAACTATTTATTCCTTTCATTTTATCTGCTAAAAACATTCTAGCAATATCTGCAACACTATTGTATTCTATAGCATAATCCCCATATATTTTCTTTTTAATTCTAGTAAAATGTTCGTTATCTAGTCCATTTTCAATATATAATTTTACTTGTTTTGTTAATTCTTCATATATCTTTCTTGGATTTCTCGATTGTCCAGATATTGTAATATGTGCATATTCATCGCTAAATTCATAGTCAAAACTTGGCTCGTTCAGTAAAATATTTTCTTCATATAGTCTTTTGTATAATTCGGAACTCTTACCTATTATCATATTTAGTAAAATTTCAATTGCTATATGTCTTTTTACAAAGTTTTCTTTATTTTCTACATTATCTTTATTATTATCATAAAGAAGGGTGATCTCCCCGTTAATAGAACCATCTGAAAGATCGGCATTTTTGATCACGCCGTAATACAGGGAGTCTGAAAGTTTCATTACCAGACGCAGGTAGGAGTCCATGGTCCGGCCTAACTGATTGATAAGAATGTGATTTTCCTCCTGAAGGGCAGAGGACATCTGCCCTGACAGCCGTCCGTAAAGGGAAACTCCGATAAAAACGCTGGCTGCCAGAGCAGTAATGGTGAAATACATAAAGATAATAGAACGGATACTGGCATTTTGAAGCCGGTGTTTTCGCTGTTTCAAAAACATTATTTTGCTCCTCTGAATTTTGTAGGTGAGATACCAAAACGTTTCTTAAACACGTAGCTGAAATAATTCTGCTCCTGATATCCTACTTTTGCCGCGATCACATAGGTCTTGTCATCCGTTTTATTTAAAAGTTCCACAGCTTTGTCTAACCGCACTTCCGTCAGATAAGCCACATAGGTCTTTCCTGTTTCTTTCTTAAACATGGTGGAGAAATAAGCCGGGCTCATATGCAGGTGACGGCAGATCTTCTCCACAGACAGATCCGCATCCTGATAATTGTCCATAATATACTGTCTGGCTTCCTGGATCACCTGTTTTGTGGTATTATCACGCTCTGTATTTACAGACTGGTTTACTGCTGTGGCCGCCTGGAGAAGCCATTTTACAAAATCTTCCTTTTTCTGGGTGCTGGAGATCAGGACAAAGGCCTCATTTAAGTCAGACTCTCCCTGGAAAATGGTCTCCATATCCAGATCATACATCTGCACCAGCTGGATCATACAGTTTAACACACTTAACATATAGGTCTGGCACTGACGCTGATGGACTTTTGCATCACTGATCTTGTCGGCAATTTTATGTACCACTTCTTCGATCTTTTCCTGAGGGCCGAATTTTACAGCACCTACCAGTTCTGCCTCGTCTTTGCTGTCAAACTGCAGTTTTCCCCTGCTTACCGGCTCCACATCGTTAATGTAAATGGTATTTCCGGCTCCTACGATGGCCTTATAGCCTAAGGCATTTACCGCATCTTTATAAGACTCACAGATCATTCCCAAGTCCTGGGTGCTGTGACCGATACCAATAGTGATGGGCACTGCAAGGATCTTTCTGGTTTCTTTGC
>OLVR01000564.1_pt1 | contig 47174 bp, 73 predicted proteins | sample 1673261 | NCBI WGS metagenome assembly OLVR01 (sample SAMEA3178938, study PRJEB25190) | human gut metagenome | biome: human gut; feature: human-associated habitat; material: faeces | place: Austria | collected 2013 | reverse complement strand
CACAGGGCCTTGTCATCGTCATCGCCGTTGCCCTTGACCTGCGCAAGTACCTGGCGAAGAAGTAACCTATGGGCGAAGAAAAGACTACTCCCGAGACCGAAAAGAAACCCGACCGCCCCGACCGCAGCCAGCTGAATGCCTTTGAGAATTTCTACGAGAAATTCCGCAAGGTTCCGCTGAAATACATAGACATCTTCATCGGCGTCTGCGTAGCCGCCCTGGTCATCGTAGTGCTGGTCGGCATCCTCAAGAGTAAGGGAATATTGTAAAAAAGAAGCACCGTTCACGGAGAAAAATCTCTGTGAACGGTGTTTTTATTTGTGCTTTAGCAGAGTTGTAGGGGCCGCATATGTGCGGCCCGCAACCTTGCCTTTACAGCGCGGTGGCCTTCTAGCCGAGAGGCGGATATGGAATTGCCCCTATTATTTTTTGATCGCCTTTTTCTTCTTCCTGACACTATACCCAAAGCTGCCCAGTTTGCGCCCCAGCGCCAGGTAATCTCCATGGCTGTACACAATCAGCTTTGCCTTGTTCAAGCACAATTTCCCGCTTTCATCCAGCAGCCGCTCGTCCACATCTACGGCGACGCACTCCGCCAAGAACAAGTCATGGCTGCCTAAAGAAATGACCTGCGTGACCTTGCACTCCAAATTCACCGGGCTTTCCTCGACCAAAACCGTGCCCACCTTGGCGGCGGGGGCGGCGGTCAGGTGCATGGCGGCAAACTTGTCCACATCGCGGCCGCTCTTGACGCCGCACCAGTCGATGGCCCGGACTAAGCTTTCGGTGGGCAGGTTCACGACGAACTCGCCGCTTTCTTGAATTAAATGGTGGCTGTACCGCTCGGGCCGCACACTGATGGACAGCATCGGCGGCTGGGTGCAGATGGTGCCGGTCCAGCCCACGGTGATAAGGTTCGGCTTGTCGGGGCTGCCGCAGCTGACCAACACCGGCGGCTCCGGGTTCAGCAGGGTAGACCCCTTCCATACCTGGCGGCTCATTGTGCATCCTCCTTGGCTTCACCAAAATTCGGCGTCGTTTCGCTGATAATATAGCGCGGGCGGTGCTTGGATTCCAGGTAGATTTTGCCAATGTACTCACCGATCACGCCCAGGCAAATCAGCTGCACGCCAGACACAAAGCAGATGATGCTCGTCATCGATGCCCAGCCGGAAACGGTCAGGCCCATGGCGGCCTCAATGACAGCCCACAGCACGCCGATGAAGCTGACCAGCGCCACAAACACGCCAAAGCCGGTGATGAACCGAATCGGCTTGATGGACAAACTCGTGATGCCGTCGAAAGCCAGCGCCAGCATTTTGGACAGGGGATAGTGGCTCTCGCCCGCAATGCGCTCGTGGCGTTCGTAGGTCACGCAGGTGGATTTAAAGCCCACCAGCGGCACCATGCCGCGCAGAAACAGGTTGACCTCTTTGAATTTCGCAAACTCTTCCAGTGCGCGGGCGCTCATCAGGCGGTAGTCCGCGTGGTTAAAGACAACTTCCGCACCCATGGCATTCAAGATTTTGTAGAAACTCTCGGCGGTAAAACGCTTGAAAAACGTGTCGGTATCCCGCTTGCTGCGCACGCCGTAGACGATATCGCAACCGTCGCGGTAGGCATCCACCATGCCGTCCATGGCGTTGATGTCGTCCTGGCCGTCGCAGTCGATGGAAATGGTGATGTCGCAGCGGCTCTTTGCCTCCATCAAGCCCGCCAGCACGGCGTTCTGGTGGCCGCGGTTGCGGCTTTGGCAGATGCCGACGTAATGCTCGTCACTGGCGGCCAATTCGTTGATGATTTCCCAGGTGCGATCCTTTGAGCCGTCGTTCACAAACAGCACACGGCTGTCCGGGCTGATCTTGCCCGCCGCGGCCAGATCGTTAATTTTCTGCAAAAACATCGGCGCAGTGATGGGTAAAACCTCCTGCTCGTTGTAGCAGGGGATGACGATGTACAAAATCGGTTCAGTGCGGTTGTTCATACAAATAACCTCGATGTGTTTATTTTATGGGTACTTATGGGCAGGCGGCCCGCAGCCGCTCGGGATCCGGCAGTTTAAAGCTGCCACGGAACAGCTCGATCAGCCCTTCGTCCTGCATACGGCTCAACTCGCGGGAAAGCGCACTGCGGTCGCAGTTCAAAAAGGCAGCCAGCTCGGTGCGGTTCATGCTGGTGGTAAAGGTGTCCGCGCCGCAGCTCTCCCGCTGTTCCAGCAGCCACATACAGATGCGCCCACGCAGGCTCTTACAGCAAATCAGCTCCAAACGGCGGTCCAGCGCAAAATATTTGTCACTGATGGTTTCCAGCCAGTTCTGTAGCAGCTTCAAATGGGCGCTGTGCAGCGCGGCGCAGGGGCGCAGCAACGCCTCGCAGGGCAGGTAGAGCGCCAGGCACGGCTCGGCAGCAGCTACATTGACCGGGCTGCGGCTGCGCCCACCGGCCAAAACATCGGCAAACACACCGCCCGGCCCCATGTGGGAGATAACGACCGTGCTGCCGTCGGCCAGCGGCTTGCTGGCGGTGATGGAACCTTCCAGCACCAGGCCGACTTCCCGCGTCTCGTACCCGGCCATCAGCAGCAGCTCGCCCTTGGCATAGCGGTGCACCCGGGGCGTAAAGCAGGTCATCAGCGTGTCCAGCTCGGCGTCGGTCATCCCGCGCAAAAGGCGGGTGCGGCGCATCGTCTCGTAGTAGGGTGTGTAGTCCATACGGCTCCTTGGGTGGTTACAAAAGGGTATCCTGTTGCCAGTGCAACAGACAATTCACATTTATTATAGTATAGTAGGGCCGCAAAAGCAACAAGGAGGATAAGATTTTTATGAAGTTGAAACGTGTTTTCGCCGCTGTTACGGCGTTTACTCTCTGTGCATCTCTGGCTGGCTGCGGCGCTACCGCCGCTGTCAGCGAGTCCGCTGTGGAATCCGTGGCCGAGTCCACCGTGGAATCTGCCGCTGAATCCGCCGTCGAGGCCGAGCCTGCCACCGACGAGTCCGCCGACACCGATGCCGCCGAGGCTGCCCTGCGCATTGCCGGTCTGAAAGGCCCCACCACGATGGGCCTGGTCAACCTGATGGCCGATGAGGTTGCCGAGAACTACAATTTCACGATGTACGGCGCAGCTGACGAGATCGTCCCGCTGCTGGTCAAGGGCGAGTTGGACGCCGCCGCTGTGCCCGCCAACCTGGCTGCGACCCTGTATAACAAGACCAACGGTGCAGTCGAAGTCGCCTGCATCAACACGCTGGGCGTGCTCTACATCGTCGAGAACGGCGAGACCGTCAATTCGGTCGAGGATCTGAAAGGCCAGACCATCGTCACCACCGGCAAGGGAGCAACGCCTGAGTACGTCCTGCGCTATGTCCTGAGCGAGAACGGCATCGATCCCGACAGCGACGTCACCATCGAGTATTGCAGCGAGGCCACCGAGGCCCTGAGCAAAGTCCAGGCCGGTGAGGCGACCATTGCCATGCTGCCCCAGCCCTTCGTCACCAGCGCTCTGTCCCAGGTCGAGGGCCTGCGCGTTGCCCTGGACATGAACGAGGAATGGCAGAAGGTGGCCGGTTCCAAGCTCGTCACCGGCGTTCTGGTCGTCCGCAAGGATGCCGTCGAGAATGACCCCGAGGCGTTCGCTGCCTTCATGGACGGCTATGCCGCCAGCGTCGAGGCCGCAAACAATGACCTGGAAGGCACCGCTGCCCTGTGCGAGGAGTACGGCGTCATTGCCAAGGCCGCTCTGGCCCAGAAGGCGCTGCCTCAGTGCAACATCGTCTTTGAGACCGGCAATGAGATGAAGACCGACCTCGAGACGTACTTCAACGTTCTGTACGCCGCTGACCCCGCCAGTGTGGGCGGCACCCTGCCTGCCGACGACTTCTACTATGCAGGCTAAATCTGATTTGATCCCCTCTTGCAGGGGCGGATGCGAGCATCGACCCCTACAAACTCCGCTGTGGCAAAAAGCCGCCGCTATCCTCGTGTGGATTCTGATTTGGCAGCTTGCCGCCATGGGGCTGGGGCACGGCGGGCTGTTTCTGGCTACGCCTTTGCAAACGCTGGGGGCGCTGGCGCAGCTGGCACCCACGGCTGCGTTCTGGCAGCGCATCGTATTCAGTGCGCTGCGCATAGTGGCGGGCTTCCTGCTGGCAGCAGCGGGGGGCCTGCTTCTTGGTGCGGCGGGGGCGCGCTGGCATTGGGTGCGGGTGTTCATTGACCCGGCCATGCAGCTGATCCGCGCCATGCCTGTCGCCAGCTTTGTCATTCTGGCCCTGCTCTGGGTGCGCAGCGCGAACCTTTCGGTCGTTGTCAGCTTTACCCATGTGCTGCCGGTGGTCTACGCGGGTGTGCTGGGCGGCATCGCCGACACCGACCCGAAGCTGCTGGAAATGGCGAAAGTCTACCGTCTGCCGCTGTCCGCACGGCTGCGGTACATCTGGCTGCCGGGCGTTTTCCCGTCGTTCTGCGAAAGCTGCATCGCCGCCATGGGCATGTGCTGGAAGAGCGGCGTCTCGGCGGAGGTCATCGGTCTGCCGGATCACAGCGTTGGCGACGCGCTCTACCGCGCCAAAATCACGCTGTCCACACCGGATGTGTTTGCCTGGACGCTGGTTATCGTGCTGCTGTCGGCGGTGCTGTCCGCCGTAGCGGCCTGGGGCCTGCGCACGGTGAAAGCCCGCCTCTGCGGGGAGGTGCGCACATGAGCATTGAGATAGAAAATCTCTGCAAGAAGTTTGGCGCCACGCCGGTTTTGCAGAATTTCAGCTGGACGGTCGACCGCCCTATGGTGCTGATGGGCCGGTCCGGTTGTGGTAAAACGACGCTGCTGCGCATTCTGCTGGGGTTGGAAACGGCTGACTCCGGCACGGTCACAGGCGTGGAAACGCCCGCTGCCGTCTTTCAGGAGGATCGCCTCTGCCCGCAGCTGACCGCCGCCGTGAACTTGACGCTGACAGGCCATGGTCTGTCACCGCAGGAGGCAGAGCGGGAGCTGCGCGGCCTGGGCTTTACCGATGCCGAGCTGGCTTTGCCCGTTGCACGGCTCTCCGGCGGGCAGAAGCGCCGCGCTGCCCTGCTGCGGGCGCTGCTCTGCAAGGATGCTGCCACGCTGCTGTTGGATGAACCCTTCACCGGCATGGACGCCGAGCTTGTCGCCGATACTGTCGCCGCCACAAAGCGGCTGGCAGGGGCGCGGCCCACGATTTTGGTCACCCATGACCGCACCGCCGCCGACCTGCTGGGCTGGCCGGTGAAAGAAGTATAAAAAAGCACGCCCGCGCGAAAACTATCGCGTGGGCGTGCTTTTCTTTTTCACATCAATTCCGCCAATATCGCGTTCTGTACCACCATCCCGGCGGGGGTCAGGCGAAACACATTGCCATCCAGCGTTGCATACTCGTGGCCCACGCACTGCCGCATGAACGCCCGCTGCGCTGCCGTGAACCGTCCGCCGCGCCGCTCGTACTCGGCGATATCCAGTCCGCTGACCAGCCGTAGCTGCATCAGCAGATAATCCTCGACTGTGCAGTCGCCCTCGATTTCCTCGTGGATCGTGCCGTCAATAAACCCCTGCACATCCCCGGGCCAGAACCGCCGCACATTGTCCACGCAGCTGTGGGCTGCCGGGCCGATGCCCCAGTAGTCGTTGCAGTTCCAATATAACAAATTGTGCCGCCCTTCGTGGCCCGGGCGGGCAAAATTGCTGATTTCGTATTGGCGGTAGCCCGCAGCCTCCAACTGCTGTACGGCGTACAGGTAAAAATCCGCCGCCGCATCGCCGTCTGGCAGGCCTGCAGGCGGGCTGCGGTAAAAGGCTGTGCCCGGTTCTACCTTTAATAAATAGGCCGAGATATGCGTGCAGCCGCCGTCGCGCAGCAACGCCAGCGTGCGGTCAAACTCGGCGTTCGTGTACTCGGGCAGCGCCAGCATAATGTCGCCGCAGATCTCGTCAAACCCGGCCTCCCGCGCCCAAGCCAGCGCCTGCGCAGCCCCGGCGGCCGTGTGGGTGCGGCCTAACCGGCGCAGCTGGGCATCGTCGGCACTCTGCACACCAAAGCTGATGCGTGTTACGCCCGCGGCCCTGAACCCGCGCAGCGTCTCGGACGTTACGATGTCGGGATTCGCCTCCAAGGTGATTTCTGCGCCGGGCAAGGGGGCAGCGGCTTGAATCAAAGCATCGACCTGTGCGGGCGACAGCAGCCCGGGCGTACCGCCGCCGAAATACACAGTATCGGGGCGGCGGGTGTTCCTCGCCAGCTCCCGCAGCAGTGCGTCTACGTAGCTCTGCGGCACGCCGCGTGCACCTGGGGCCGAGTAAAAATCGCAGTACCGGCATTTTGCCTTGCAGTAGGGAATATGAATGTAAATACCAAACGGCTCTTTTTTGGACATAATGCACCTTTTGTTTTGGGAATTTCACAATTTAGTGATGATTTGCTGTGCAAATACCTGTATAATACATCATAAAGAAAGGAGATTGCAACTATGAATCGCAATTATTCAAATATTTCGTATGCGGAAAGCCCCTTTGGTACGCTTTCCGAGTTTATGTCCAAGAGCTTCGGCTGGATGTTTGCAGGCCTGCTTGTCACGTTCGGCGTCGGCATGGGCGCGGTTGCGTCCGGATTGATTTTCCCGATTATCAACTCCGGCCTGTTCATCTTTACCTCCATCGCAGAGCTGGTCATGGTGTTTGTCCTGTCCGCCCGGGTGCAAAAATTGCAGCCCTCCACGGCGACGGCACTTTTCTTCGGCTATGCGGTGCTCAACGGCATCAACCTCAGCTCCATCTTCCTGGTGTACGACTACGGCACGCTGATCCTGGCGTTCCTCGTCGGTGCGGTCTACTTCGGCGTCATGGCTGTGTACGGCAATGTCACCGACCGCGACCTGACCGGCTGGGGTCCCAAGCTGATGGGCGGCTTGGTCGCGCTGATCGTCTGCGCACTGGTGGGCAGTCTGCTGAGTATGTTCGGCCTGAACTTCGGCATTGCGGACCTGCTGCTCTGCGCCGTCGGTTTGCTGATTTTCATGGGCCTGACGGCGTATGACACCCAGATGCTGAAATATTACTACTCCTACTTCGGCGGGGATGCAGCCATGCTGCACAAAGCGTCCATTATCGGCGCGCTGAATCTTTACCTCGATTTCATCAATATCTTCCTGTATATTGTCCGAATGCTGGGCCGCCGTAACAACGACTAAAAACCTTGAAAAAATTCAGGAAAACGCTTGACATTCTGAAAACGGTTTGCTATAATAAATGGCGTCGTCAGGAGCGGGTGCTTCACGACGACGCCAGCATGGGGGATTAGCTCAGCTGGGAGAGCGCTTGCATGGCATGCAAGAGGTCACCGGTTCGATCCCGGTATTCTCCACCATTAGCAACGAATCCGAACCGAATACTTATTATAGGTTTGGTTCTGGTTCAAACAAGGAAACACCTTATGGTATAGCGCCGTAAGGTGTTTTTGCTTTTCTATCAAAAAGAGGAAATGCCCCACGCAGTAACAGCGCGGGGCATTCTCTTTGTCGGAATAAAATTTCCAACTAGGATTGTTAGCATTTCCTATTGTACCGAATTATTCCAACCATTGCAACCATATTTCAAACTTGCTTCAAACTTGCCTCAAACTATCTTCAGCCTTGCGACTTACTATCTTTCGGCACCTTCACCGGCTCTGCACTGATCTGCGCAATTAAATCCGCACGCTTTGCGCCGTCCTGCACAGTCAGCCCCATGTCGATTGCCAGCTGCTCCAAATCTTCCATTTTCAATTCATCCAGTTGTGTTGCCTCCAGATGCCCAATAGGGGAGCCGTCCGCATTTTTCCCGGTTTCCACGGTAATACCGCCCGCGCTCTTGTCCGCTGCGCTTTTCCCAGCGGCAAGCAGCTTCAGCAACCACTCCGGCACGTTCGCGCCCATTTCGGCGGCGTTTTCAGCAATGCTGCCTAACTCGGTAAAAATGTACCACACCAGCACCACCGGCAGAATCAGACTCGAGTACGTCAGCCCCAGCCCCGGCAGGTTTGCAACGGCAATGCTCAATACTGCGTCCGTCAGCGCAGCCACTACGACCACCACCAGCATCCCCGCCTTGTGCCAGATACCTGCGCGGGCAACGGCACTCGACCACTCGCCGCGGCTTGCCGCCGCTGCACTGCCGCTGAGCCAATCCAGCACCATGCAGACGGCCCAGGCCACCACCAGCCACCCCAGCCAGCCAAACGCCGCCGTGAACGCCCCACAGACCGCCGCAATGGCCGCTTTCGCCGCCAAAAAGGTATTGTTGCTGTTTTCCATATCTTTGCCCTCCATCAGCCCACATACCGGGCCAAATATTTGTTGTCCTTCGTCCAGCCCTCGGCCTCGGCCAGCTGGTAGAAGCTCACCGCGTCGCCGTTGCTGACAGCGCCGACGCAGACGCAGTACGTCTCCGTGCCGACCGGCAGCACATAGTAGCGGCTTGCGCTGATAAGCCGCAGCTTAACGGCCAGCGCGTCGCATTTGTTCATGCCCCGCGTGTCCAGCGGCCCAATCATCAAGCACTGCATCGTTTTCCCGGTCGGCGTCTCGCTGATCTGCTCGGTCTGGCCGTCGTCCGCCGTGCCGTAAACACCCACCGCATTGGCAATGCCGGCGTAGGCGGTGGGGTCAACACCTGTGCCTGTGGCTGTGGCCCGCGCCTCAAAATGGCAATGCTTATAGCCGCCCGCCGCGTTGCCGGTGTTGCCCATAATGCCCAGCGCGTCGCCGCTGCTGACCTTCTGGCCCGCCTGCACCAGCAGTTTTTCACAGTGGGCAAAGTACAAAAAGTTCACGGTATCCGGTGTCTGGCCCGCGTCCAGCTGCACGCAGACGTACCAGCCCCACTCCCACGTTTTATCGGCGCGGTTCGTCACGATGCGTGCCCGCGTGACCGTGCCGGTGATTTTCTTGCCGTCGTAGTACGGCATTCGGATTTTATCGCTGTCCAGGCCGACGATATCAATGCCGCCGTGCCAGGTCTTGCCATAGTTCCGCGTCCAGCCGAAGCGGCCATAGTTGTACAGCACTTCCGCGCGGCCCTTAAAGATTCCGGTTTGTTTCACTTTTTCGTCCTTTCTCCCCGCAGGAGCGGGGATTATTTACAATTTACAAATGTAGGATAAGCTAAATACAATATTGGCGTTCGTTAAATTTCCATCGCCCCAGTTACTAATTATAATATTTCCGTCAGAAACTCTCGCGAGTACACCATTGAACAATGTTTTGGCAATGCCGGTACGCGCCATAACGGTACTCGTACACGCATTATTATCTACGGCCTCAAATGGGAGCTTGCCAATGCGGACGTTTCCCCACTCAGGAATCGTTGCTACGAACGCGTCGGATGAACTGCACTCAATGATTACAAGCCGACCGTATCGTGTCCAGTGCACATTACTGGCGCCGTCGATTGTCCCAGTTTCGACTTCCATAGCCGCTGCCACCGCTGCCGGGCTGGCCGCCCAGCCACCCGCAGCAGTTTTCGTTGGATCCGCCGTATCACTCACGCGCACGTCGCCGGGCAGTTCCGTACCACCGGGCAGCTGGTAATAGGGGTTGCGGGTTGCACTCATGCCGCCACCCCCTTGGAGAGCATCAGCCGGTGCGCCGATACATATACACAGCCGTGTACTTGTTCACGATGGGCATGGGTTTGTCGCCGCCACTCGACGCGGTCGTCACAGCATCCTTTCCTTTGTACCAGCCTATTTGTCCTGTCATTTGGTCGCCAACGAAAGCTCCATCCTGATTCGGGTTTACAACCATTGTAACTCCACCATTGGATACTACTTTCCTTTCGATGTGGCCGTGTCTCGGCATCTGCTCCAACGTCTGCACCACTTCCCACGCACCGCCGGTACTGCCCGCCGGGTGCGTGCTGTCTGCTGCTCTCAGCATACAGTCGGTAATCTGCACCCATGTCGTCCCCGGCCAGCGCTGTGCCGGTTGAATTTCGCTCATCGTCACAAGTATGTCTCCCACCCAATATGGGCAGTTGTTCAGCGGGTTCTGTGCTGCGTTCATACCCAGCACCTGTGCAAACTGCACAAGGCTGTCTTACGCAGCCCCCCCCCGAACGGATAACGTAGATTCGTCATTTTGCTATACCTCCGCAATTAAATCTCGTAATAAAAAATGTCAACTGTAACAGTTATGTTAGCAATCGGTTGCCGTTTTTCGTTTTCTAACAATACAAGTCCGTATTTTTTAGACGTTGATACGATAAACGGCAAAACTATAGCGCCGATACCACTAGAAGCGCTTTTTATTGACACGCCTACGATAAGACATTTTTCGCTACGCATATCAACCGTGGCAGTTGGAATGTTTCCATTGCCCTGCGTTGTTGCGGTAACTGTTTTTATTTTTAGCGCTTGGCTATTTAGCTTGTCTCCAACCACCTTAGCATCAGCGGCCATGCCCTCAACGCTTAGCGTCGTATCAGTGGGGGGGGTGACAGCATACGGATTATTTGTAGCGTTCATGGCGTCCTCCTTAATCTTTGCTGCAAGTCATCCGCTGCATCAAGTCAGGCGGCGGTGGCACTTGTGTGTGTTTCGGCATTTCTTCCAGTGTTAGTTCGTGCGTCCATTCGCCACCGACAGGAAACTGAATGCACGTTATATGCAGATCGTGTACAAGTTCAGCAATTTCTTTAGGGCTTCCAGTAATTGAAATTTGCATATTTTTTCTCCTTTCACGCGATACGGCGGTAGCGGTACGCGGCGATATAGGGCTGCATATTGTTGTGGGGCTGAGAACCACCGGAATCCGAAACGCTAGCAAATAGTGACTCGACTCCGGCTCCATTTATATAATCAAGCATTGTAATATATTTATCTTTTTCTATCATGCTTTGAGCATAACCATTTATATAATTATTACTTTTATGTTTGTGTTTCGGCATTTCATCCACGGTCAGCGTATGTTCCTTCTCACCGCCAACACTGCCCGCCGCGTAGTCTCCGCCAGCACCCACCGTCACCCTGTCGGTTCCGTACCGTTCCCACGTGCCGTACCCATAAACCGCCGCAACCTTTTCCGGCGTGCTCAAATCCGGTGCGCCGGTTAGCCCGGTTCCGTCCCACTCGATAATGCCACCGATGGGCACATAGGGATAGCTATAAGGATTATCAACCATCAGCTGCTCACCTCCAAAATAAACGTTGCCGCACCGGTCGGCACGGCATTGGCGTAGAATTTCACAGCGCCGGCATCCGGCTCAAGTGCGGCCACTAAGCGGACATTATCCGTCACACAGGTGCGTGGGCTTACGCTGATTTTGCTGTCGGTGGTGATGCCAGCAACTTCTACGGTGGCGCAGGCGGTGTATGTGGTCGTGCTGCCGTCGTCCCAGGTCACGCTATAACTGCCGCTTGCCCAGGCACTTGCCGCCACCGTGACCGTTTTTAAGTTCGGCTTCATTGCGGCCAACATCGTGTCGATTTGCGTCTTATCATAATAATTCGCAAACTTGCTGCTCTCGCCTGTATCGCGCCAAGTGCCGGTATCAGAATCCCAAACCCAGATGGTATCAGTGTCGCCAATAATGGCCCAGTTTCCATCGTAGCCGACCTCGTGCGCCGCGTACAGCGCCTCATAGTTCGGGTACCACCCAACAGCGCCCTGGCTGACCTGCTGGGCCAGCGCGGCGTAGTATTTGGCGTTGTCCATTCCCTCGCCGGGGCGCGTGCCGGTATCTCCCACTGCCCAGCTGCGGGCCTCTTTCGCACTGGCCGCAGCGGCCGTGGCGTTGGCAGGCGCGGCCTTGATGGCGTCCATGTTCGCATACGCGCTCTGGATAGCCGCCTCGTTGTCCTTCATGATTTTGGCGGTATCGGTCACATCCTTTGCCAGGCTTTCCAGCGTGCGGTATTCGTCGGTCGATGCAATATCATCCAGCTGTACGGCGTTGCGCTCCACCTGCACGTTGATTTTCTGGCAGTGCTTTGTGCCGTTCTCGGTCGTCACCTGGATATTACACCACGCGCCGGTTCCGTCCGCTACGCACATTTGCAAGGTAAAGGCAAAGTATACGCGGCCTTCGGCGTCCACGCCCAGGCAATCATTCAGTACCCACTTATCATCCGGCTTTCGCATCTTAACACGCAGCGTCGCGCCGGTAGGGGGGATGTAGGTCTGCTCCTGGCCCTCCTGGTCATAGCATTTCAGCGTCACGGCGGCCACCGGCAGGGTGTCGTCATACTGCACCAGCCGGATCGGCCTGTCGGTCGCGCCATTGCCGTCCATCCAGGCAAACCGCCAGAACGCCAGTGAATCCGCCGGGACCTTCACGCCGTTTGTCAGGGTTATTTCCGTCACGCTTCACCACCTGCTTCCGTCTCCGGTGCCGCGCCCTCTGCCGCGGCGGTTTCGGTGTTCTCGCGCTCCATCACGTCACGCATGGCGGCCTCCACCCGCAGCAGCACATTTTCCAGCACGATCTTTTTTACCGCCAGCGGCAGACTGTGCCGGTTCAGCGCTACCACCACTTCATCCTGCATCGTGATAATGTTCATATTGTCGCTCATAGCTTTCACCTCACAAATAGGTTCCGTTCCGCAAGACTTTTTCACATTCAATCGTACCGGCCACCTTCATGCGCGCCTTTCCGTCGCTTTGCTGGTACGCTTCGGCTAAAATCGTTCCGTCGCCCTTGAACAGCCGAAACTGTCCGTTTCCGTAATCGCCGGGAAAAAACTCAAAAATCTTTTTTCCGTTTGCCGCGTAACAGTTGATTTTACCGCCGCCCCAATCGCCCATCATTTCAATGTTAGATTGTTTGGTCGTCGCTCCGCCGGCACTCGGCCCATACAAATCAAGCCGCCCGCAGGCCGCATTGCTCCCCAGGGCTTGCAGGCTGCCGCCCTGCACCCAGCTTCCGCTTACCTTGCGGTAAAAGTTCATGCAGCCGTTTATGGTCCACACGCGGCTGGTGTCGTCTTTCGACTCAAACGTCCCGGTAATCGTCACGTCGCCCGCGGCGTTCACTTTAAAATTCGTGCTGTCCACGATCAGCGTGTTTCCCTTGAACGTCACCGTCCCGGCAGAAATCGTGCAGCTGCTTGTATCCAGCGCGAACTTGCTGCGCACCTCTCCGTCACGCACCATCACCGCCGAAATTTCGTTGTACGACGTTTTCAGCGATGTATAGTTCTGGTTCAGCTGGTTGTAGTCAGTTTCCAGTGTGCCGCAGCGCGTGTCGATTTTCGTGATGCGCAGTTCAATAGATTCATTATTCTTGCTGATTTCGCTCTGCATCTCGCTTCGCGTCGGGCACGATGCGATTCGCTTTGCGGTGCGCTCGGTCTTTGTCAGATAGGGGAACTCCTGTTCCGCCTCCGCGGCCCGCTCGGGGGCGCTCACGTCGGCATAGTAGCTCTTGCCCAGGGTCTCCGTCAGGGAGCAAATCAGCAGCCCCTTGTGCGTCCCAATGTCTGCCAGGTCGCCCAGCTCGGCCGCCGGGTCAATGTGCCGCTGGGTGCTGCTGTACGGCTGGTAGTTCAGCCCCTTCACATAGCCCAGCGCCGTGGTCGTCAGCGCATCCGTTGCGTCCGGCTGGTCAGCTTCCAGCAGCAGGCCGGTGTCCGTGCCTTTTTCAATGGCGCTGTTGTCGTCTTGCCACAGCCGCAGGCCGGTCACGGTCTGCACCGTGCCCATGTCTGGCCGCCCGCCCACGGCTCCGGCGTTCACCGTGCCGCCTGCCAGCGGTACAAGCCGCAGGTGGCCGTCCTCGGTCACGCACCAGTTGCCGCCCATCTGGGCCGCCATGTGGCACAGCACATCTCGCATCGTGTAATCGTTCACCGGCAGGCCCACATTGTAGTTGCGGGCCTTTACCAGCGCCGTGGTGGCCGCGTCCAGCGGCGTGCCCATCCGGGTTGCGATTTCCGCCGCCACCGCCGTGGCCGCCTTCGGCCAGTTGTCCGTTGTGCTCTCGGTTAAAAATGTTTGCTCGGCTTTCAGCATGGCATCGCAGCATTCCAGCGTTACATACCGTCCGCTCGTGCCCCGGGTATTGATCCAGTAGGTTCCCTTGGGCATCCACTCGGTTGGCCGTCTATTCAGCACAAGCCGGTACTCGGCCACCACCTTGGCGGCGCGCGGTATCGTGCCCTTGGGGACTATGGTCAAATCCAGCATGGCGGCGCAGGCATTGCCCACGCCCGGCGCTTCATCAAAAAGGAAGCGCGTAGCTTTCGCCTCTTTCAGGCTGCCCGCGCCGTATTCCACGCCGCCGATCACTACGCGCAGTTCGCCGGTATGGTTCAGGTTGGCAAACGTTTTTTTCCACAGTTCGCTTGTCGTCTGCATTTTCTACCTCTCCACCAGCTTAATGTCAATTCCGGTCCAGTAGTCCACGCCGTTCTTGCGCATGGCGTGGGTCGCGCTCGGCTCGGTGCAGTACATGGTCACGCTTTCCTCGCCGCCTGTCACAGGGCTTGTAAAGGCCACCGTCACCCAGTCATTCTCCATTAAGGCGGTAAGCACTACGCTTGCCTCGTCGGTTTTCAGTGCCCGGCATTCTGCCTCAATATCGTATTTCTTGGCAATCACGGTATTGTACATTGTGCCGTCCTGGGTATCGCGTCCGCTGTCGTCGGTGCTGATTTTATGCTGCGTCACCTTCAGCGACCCCGCCTTGATGTAGGGCGCTATGTCCGTGCCGTTGATGGTAAATGTCATAGCCTCTCCTTACGGCGTTACGGCCTTGCCGCGCATCAGCTCGCGCCGGTTCTGGCGCTGCGTCACGCTGCGGCTTACGGTCTCGCCGTCCAGCTGCACGCTGGTTTCCTTGTCCTCAATGGCGCGGCGCAGCACCCTAAAGCCGTTTTCCAGCACCGTGATAATGGCGGCGCTGTTGTCCGGCATACCGGCATTGCCCGCAGTCTGCACACTGGCGGCCACGGCCCCGGTCAGGTTCGCGTTCATCTGGCCGCTCATTTCACCGGCCAGGCCCTGCATCTTTTGTAACAGCAGTTTCTTTTTCTGCTGCACGCCGTCGGCCATAAGCTGCATCATGTCGGGCATCCAGGTGTCGGCGTCAGCCAGCGGGCCTTTGTCCGGCACACTGAAATGCAAAAGCGAGCGAATGTCGCTGCCGATGCCTTTTACTTTTTCAATTACCCACTTTGCGCCGTTGGTGATCCCCTGTGCGAACGTTCTCAGCATATCTTCGCCCCATTTCAGCGGGTCGTTCTTGAAATTTTCCCACTGCTGCTTGATTCCGCCGATAATGTTGTTCCAGGCTTCGCTTACGCTTTCTTTCAAGCCGTTCCACTTGGCGATCCAGTCATCTGCAAGCTGTGTGGTTTTGTCAAGCATCCACTGTTCAAACGCTTCGTACCCGCTGTGGATGATGCTCCACATATTGCCGAAAACTTCAACCGTCTTGTTTTTGAAATTTTCCCAGGCCTCCGACATATGGGCGGCGGCCTTTTCCATTTTTTCTTTGTCGCCGCTGATAAGTCCGGCCAGCCACTCAAACGCCGCGCCCACGGCACGCACCGCCAAAATCAGCGCACTGCCTGTCCACGCCGCCAACGGCTGTAAAAAGTTGTCCCACACCCACTGTGCAGGCCCTTTCAGCGCATTGCAGACAGCGACCAGCAGGTCCAGCGCCCCGGCCAGTGCTTCCAGAATGGCGGGCAGGGCGGCTTCAATGGTCCACTTGCCAAACGGCAACAGCACATTGTCAAAAGCCCATTCCAGCGCACCGCACAGCAGGTCCGTCACCGGTTCCAGCGCTTCCATCAAATCCGCAAAGCTGTTCAGCAGGGGAGAAAAGTCCAAATTCTCACACCATTCCCGGATAGACCCGGTAATGTTCACCCAGCAGTCCAGCAGGCGGTTTCCGATGTTTCCGAACGCCGCGGTAATCCTGTCGCCCACGCCGTCCATGTTCCACGCTTCCAGAAAATTTTCTTTCAGCGCCTTGCAGCCCTCGCCCAGGTTTTTGAACCCCTCCTGGATTTTTTTCATCCAGGGCGGTACGCCTACGTCCTCACCGCTGAACGTCGGGTCAATGCCGGTGCTGCTGCCGCTTCCGCCGCCGCTGTCCTTGCTGTCCACCTTGTTCAACTTGTCAAAGCTCATAACGCTGCGCTTCAGCTTGCTGCTGGCCCCGGTCGCTGCGGCGTTTACCTTGCTCGCGGTGGACGCGGCGGCCTGTACCGTCGTGCCAAACAGTGCCGCCATCATACTGGCAAACTGCGCTGTCACCGTTGCAATGGCGCTGCTCAACGTCCGCAGCATCGGCAAAATGGCGTTTATCACCGGCGCAAATGCCGTCAACAAATTTCCCTGGATTTTGCCCAGGTTCGCGTTCAGCACGCTGTCGGATTTCGCCACGCCCAGCATGGTTTCACTCAAACTTTCAAACACAGCGCAGGCGGTTCTGTATTTAAGCACCTGGCCGAACGCCTTTGCCAGGCCCCCGGCAAATCCCTTGATTTTACCGGCCACATTGCCCACGGCGCTGCCCAGCTTGCCCACGGTGTTTTTCGCACCCATCTTCGCCAGGCTCAGCGCGGCCCGGCCCGCATGGCCGGTCACGGCGGCGAGCTTGGCCTTAATACCTTCCAGCTTATCCGCCCGGCCCGCCTTGGCAAGTTCCTTTTCCAGCATCCCCGCGCGTTCCTTGGCTTCTCCCAGCCGCCCGGCCAGGGATTGCGCCTCTTGTGTGCCCGCCGGGTCAAGCCGAATCTGCGCAAGCCGTGCATTCAGTGCATCGGCCTGTTTTTCCAGCGCTTCATACTGTCCCAGGATACCATCCGGCGTGTTGGCCTTCAGCGTGCCGTTTTTGTTTGTCCACGCTTTATCCAGTTCCTTCCGGGCGGATTCCACCTGCTTCAGCTGCCGCACTGCGGCGTTATCTTCCTTCTGCATTCCGCCCGCCGCTGTCAGGCGCTTATAGTCGCCTTCCAGCCCGGCCACCTCTGCCCGGGCACGTTCCAGCTCCTTGGCAAGGTCGTTTTTGCGGTTCTTGGCGGCGCTGCTGCGTACCGTCGTCATTTTTTCAAACAGGCTTTTGGCCTGCTGCGTCTTGCCCTTCAAGTCGCTCAAATCCGCGCCGATACGCACGATCATATTTTTGGTTGCCACTTACAGCACCTCCTTCCCGCTTTCTTCGTCGTCAAACCCGGTTTCCGTGCCGCCCATCTGGCGGTTCAGCATCCGCACAACGGCAAGCATTTCGTCATCGTCCATTTCATGGACTTTTTCCGGGTGGAATATCGCATCATAGCTCGGCCTTTGACCCTTGCTCCACACAAAATTGGCCGTCAGGTTTGCCAGCACATAAATCTGCATGTTGCTTTCCTCGGCCTCTCGGCGGCGGCGCTCCAACGCGGCGCGCTGGGCGCTTACCAGTTCCGCCGGGGTCATCCCTTCCCATTGGTCTTTACTCAGCCCAATTTCAAAGGCCGCCCGCAGGCTTTGTTTTAAACTCCACGCTGCGGGGCTTCCGGCACGTTTTTTTCGTCACCGGCATCCTCGTCGCCTTCCGCGTCCTCGTCGCCGAACGCCTCACTCAGCGCGTCGTAACACGCCTTGGTCAGCTTCATAAAGTCCTTGGCTTTCATGCCGTCCAGCGCATCACAGAACGTTTCAAAATCCACGTCCTTCTTCTCGGCGGCCTGGTAGGCGGCGGCATAGATAGTCGCATCCATGTTCGCCACCGAATCCGGCTCACTCAGCACGTCGCCGATCTTCTTTCCCGCCAGACCTTCCAGCACACGCAGGTTCTTGTGCGTGAACGTGGGGACCACGCTGCCCAGCAGCGGCATCTTCACCATGGGCACGATCTTCGCGTCCTTCGTATTTGCTTTCATGGTCAGCCCCTCCGTTACGCGGCCTTATCCAGCGTCGGCTTGCCGCTCACGCGGATGGTCGCGCTGAACTTCACGGCGTCGGTCGTCTCTGCGTTTGTGTAGAACGCCTTCACAAAACCCTTGAACGTCCACTTCACCTTGATCTTGTCCGGGAAGTTGATTGCAAAATCAGTGATTTCGCCGCTGTTCAGTGCATCGATCATAGCCAGCTGGCCCGCATCCTCGCCGTCCAGGAATCCTTCAATGCTTACTTCGCCGCCGTCCTTGAAGCTGGCGATAAATTCCTTCCAGCCACTTTCGTTGTCCAGCGCCGTAGTCTCGATTTCATCCGTCGAAACCTGGGGGCTGCCAATGCTGGAGCAATGCCCAACGGTATTGCCGCTTGCACCGCCCACCACAAATTTTGTGCCTTTTGCTGCTGCAACTGCCATAGTTGTTTCCTTTCCTGGGACGTTCAATCGCCCCATGCCTCATCGATGTGTTTTTCCACGGCTTTCAGCACGGTTTCCCGCGCCTTGTCGCCGTTGGACTGCATCGTGTGTTCCATATAAAATTTACCTTGGATTTTTTCGTCGCTGTACGGTTTGTGGAATCCGTAGTTCTGGCTGGCAGGGTAGTAGGCAATCTTTCGCCGCCCCGGCCCCGGGTGGATGACTTGCTTTTGAAAGTGGTAGTTCAGCCGCGGCGTCGGCCATACATCGTAGACCTGCTTGCCGCGTTTGCGGTTTTTCTCCGCGTGCAGCACCAGTCCGGCGCGCAGCGTGCCGCTGTCGCTCGGTGCAGCCGCCTTGATAGCAGCCAGCATTTCTTCTGCCGCTGCCAGGCTCGCTTCAATAGCTACCCGCTGCGTGCCGCGCGCCACCTTATCCAGCGATTCCTTGATTTCAGCCTTCGCCTGCTTATCGTAGTCAATCAGCAGTTCCGGCATCGTCTTTGTCCTCCCACACGGCCCCCACCACCAGCAGGGTGTAAAACGCCTTCTCGTCTGGCAGGTAGCTTTCGCCACCGCCGCCGCTGCGCCCGGCGCTCGCATAGTCGCAGGTGGCCGTCATCACGGCGTGGTTCTTCTCTGGCCATTCGCGGGCTGCGCGCTGCACCGCCCGCGTCAGTTCTTCCAGTTCAGCGTCATCCCGGGCAATCAGTTCTACATCCACCTCACTGTCAAAAATTCCAAGCGGCGCATCCAGGGTTTGCCACTCGGTATTTTTTGTCTGGGCCACCACCGCCCGGGGCGGCTGTCGGCTCTTGGGGGCCGCCAGCGGGTCAACTCTGCCTTTCAGCAGGTCCACCCCTTCCAGCAGTTCCACCACCATGTCACGGTAATTCACTATCCGTCCTCCAATTCCCGGCACATCAGCTGCATCCAGAGGTGTTGTTCCTCCTGGTCTATCACGTACAGGATTTCAAACGTCCGCCCCTCAAACTGCACCCGCATACTCGGGCGCACAGCGCTGTCATAGCGGATAATAATGCGGTGGTCGATCATGCTTTGCGCCTGCTCGGCCTCCCACAGCTCGCGGCCGCGTATCGGCCGCACACTGGCCCGCACGGTGCGCACCTCCACCCAGCGGCTCACGTCCTGGGTGGGCGCGCCGCGCTCATCCGCCGGGGCTTTCAGGATCCGGATGATACTGCGCAGCTTTCCGGCTTCCATCAGGCATCACCCGCTCCCGGTACAAGGTTCACGCAGTAGGCCGCCAAAAAGGCATCCAGCACTGCGTTTTCCTTGTCGTTTTCCACCACCATACTGCGGTTGTCGTACAAAAAGCTGCACAGTGCCAGGTAGGCCACCGTCACATCCTCGTATTCGTTCAGCGCCTCGGCTTTCATGCCGGTATAGCTTTCCAAGCGGGCTTTCGCGGCGGGCATTACGATGGTTTCCAGCACCTTTATACCGTCCGTGTCATAGTCCGGCACATTGCAGTAACTCGCCGCCGTGGCGGTGTCTACTTCCAGCAGCTTCATCTTGTACCCCTTTCCGGGCGGTTTACTTTACCGCCTTTTTGCTCTTGGCCGCCTGGGTGCTCACCGTCTCGGTGTCTGTGCTCTCGGCGGCATCAACTACCGCCGGGCTGTCCTCGTCGTCCAGCGCCTGGGTGTCGGCGGCGGGCATCTTCAGCACTGCCAGTTTCTGGGCGTTTTCCACCTTGCCGTCCTGCTCGCCCCAGGCCACAACGCCAACGGCGTGCTGGGTGGCGTACTTCTCCACAAGCACCTGAATTTCCAGGCTCTCGCTCTCCTTGATGGCGTAGCCGCTCAGGTCGCCGTACAGCACGGAAATCTTCTCCTTCTCTGCCTTCGGCATCTGGTCGCTGACATAGACCGGCTTGCCCAACAACGTCCAGTTCACGCCGTCCGCGCTGAAATCGCGGGTCAACAGGTAGTTGCCGTCGCCATCCTTCAGCTTGCGGACCATGGCGCGGGTTTTCTTGTTCATGATCCAGCAGGCGTTCGCCTGGTAGACGTCGGGGACTTCCTCCTGCACGTCGATCAACTCATCCGCCGTGATGGCGGTCATCTTGGCGGCGGTGATGATCTGCTTCACGCCGGGAAGAACGCCGGTGATCTTGTCGGTCGTGCCGTTCAGATGCTCTTTGTCCACCCACGCGGCAATGTTCTCGGCCATGTGGTCAATGACCAGCGGCACAACGTCGAACTGCGCGTTGTTGATGAGCTTCTTGCTCACCAGCGTCAGCGCACCGAACAGGAACCCGGTCAGGCTCACGCTGCCGTACTTGTGGCTGCTGGACGTCAGCTCCACAAACTCATCCTGGTAGCCGACCGTGATATCCGTTTCGCTGGTATCCACGTAGGGGATGGTCAGCGTGCCGGGCACGTTGTAGTGGCTCGCCATGCGGTAGATGGGGCTGATATTCTTCACCTGGGTGATGATCTTGTTTGCGATGGTCGCGGGCACGATAGCGCCGTTGCTGCCAAACGTCATGTTGGCGGCGCGGGCCTCGTTCTCGGCGCTGCTCGTGCCGTTCAGGCTCACGCCGCGCAGGTAGTCGGCAAAGGCGCGGGCCTCGTCGGCATCGATGTCGGAATCGTCGGCGGCGGGGGCGTTCTTCTTTACGTTGCGGTCGTTCAGGCCTGCACCTTCCAGCTGCTCATTGCGGTGGATGGTGTCGGCCAGGGCGCGGGCCTCGGATTCCAGTGTGTCAAACTCTTTGGCCTCGTCCTCGGTCAGGGCGCGGGCCTCGTTCTCGGCCTGGTTCATCAGCTCGTTCATTCGGGTCAGCTTCGCGTTGCGCTGCTCAATCAGCTTTTTCAGTTTCATAGGTTCATTCCTCCAATTTCATAATTCGCAATGCACGGCGGTTGCGCTCCATGCGCAGTGCCGCGCGTTTTTCTTCTTCGGTCTGGGTGGCGGCGGACGGCTTTTCTTCCACCGTTTCCACCACCTCATCCGTACTTCTGGCTTCCAGCACGTCCCCGGTGTCGTCGCCGTCATCGTCGGCGGCGCGGCTTTCCACGTGCAGGCTGTTGGCAGGGTAGGCAGGCTTGCGGTCCAGCACGCTTACGTCCAGCAGTTCAATGTCCTTCAGCGTGCGGCAGGGCAGGGGAGCACCGTCTTTCGGCTCTTCCCAGGTATCGCCGCCCGCCGGGCAGCGGAACAAAAAGCTCCACCCGGTCAGCTCGCCCCGGCGTGCCTTTTCTACCACCTTCGGCTCCGTGATGGTCGCCTCGGCATACAGGCCGATGTTGTCCTCACGCAGTTTCAGGCTGCCTTCCGCCGTGCTGCCGATATCTCCGGGCAGGTCAGCATCCCATCCGTGGTTGAACCGCAGCGGCACGCTGGCCGCTTTCTTGATGGCGCGGTCAAACGCCCCGGCCTGCACGCGCTCCACGTATTTCTTGCCGGTGTGCTCGTTGCCGCGGCGCATATACCGCAGCGGTACGCTGTTGCGCTCCACCGCGTTCACATAGCCGCTCACGACCACACTGTCACCCTTGATTTTAGCTTTCATTCTCCTTCACCCCCTTTCAGTCCTTCGTTGTAGGGGGCGGCGTCCCCGACGCCCCGCTTGCCGCCTTCGCCCGGCGGCGCGGCGGCCTTGCCGTTGCCGCCCACACCTTCCGCACCGTCCACAACCCGGCTCGTTCCGTTCAAATCCGTAACGGTCTTGGTGTTCGGCGTAAAGTACTGGCCCGTCTTGGTGTTCAACAGCACCTCGCCCAGGCCCAGGCCCACAATATCCAGGCCCTTCTTTTCTTCCATCTGCTCGCGGCGGCGTATCTCGTTTTTATCGATCCAGCCGCCTTCGGTGGCTCGCTTGTAGGCCTCGTACCGTTTTGCCATGTTGCCCTTCAAAAGTTCAAAGGTATCGGCTTTCCAGTACATCCGGCCTTTTTCTTCTTCCAGCAGCAGGTCACGGTTCAGCGCCGCTTCCATCTTGGTAAGCAGCGGTATCACCGCCTGCTGCACCGCAATTTCCAGCGTTTCTTCCGTGCCCTTGCCGTTTATGGCCTCGGGCGGTAGGGCGATTGCCGTGCAAATGGTGTTCTGCACGGTCTGGTTCGTCTCGTTCAGCTGCAATTCCACGCTGGTATTGCTGGCCTCTTTGAACGATACGCCGCTGTTCAGCACCACCACGCCGCTGGTCGTGTTGGAATACATCCGCTCAAACGATTCTTTCAGCGCGTCAAGCGATTGCTGGCTCAGCCTTTTTTCGCTGCTCAAAAAGCCGCGCTTGTTGCCGCCGGATTTCATCATGTTGGTTTGCAGCACCATTCCGGCCAACGCCAGCGCCAAAATCTGGCCCTGTTCTTCCAGCAGGCCGTGCCCGGTCACGCCGTCCTGGGTGTGGCGGCACAGCTTCAAAAAGTCAAACTCGTAGTACTCCTTGCCCTGCACCAAAAACCGCGCCTGCTTGTAGATCGGGTGCGTGCCCTTGTTCACGGCAACGCTGCGCTGGTCCACGTAGTACAGGCCGTCCACCCGGTTCCCGGCCCGGCTTATGTAGGCGTAGCCGTTGCCCTCGTACAGGTAATCCATGTACATGGCCTCTTTCATACTGGTGGCATCCATCAGGTCATTGGTGTCGCCGTTCAGTATGTGGGTGCGTACATCATCGGTTACTTCCCGGGGGCCGGTTTCGGTCATCTCGTACAGGCGGAACGGTACGCCCGCCGCCTGCGCGGCGATAAATTCCACCGCGCCGCTGCATCCGGGCACATCCCGGGCAATTTCCCGCGTCACCTTGCCGTTTCCGTTCAGCGCCGCCAAAAAGTCAGCAAACGCTTCGCTGTCGGCGGCGTCGTTGTTTTCCGGCTCACGCAGTGCCTTGATTGCCGCTTTCAATCCCATAGCATCTTCACCCCCTTTCCGTTACACCGTCTGGCATACCCATCCGTCATCTTCATCCAGCAAAACTTCCTGTTGCAGCAGGTAAATGGCGTTTATCAGCGCCACCACCATGTCTACCTTGCCCAGGCTTCGTTTTTTGGTCACATAGCGGTTCATGTTCGTGTCGTAGGTGCAGCGGGCGTTCTCAAAGTTCACTTCCAGCAGTTTGTTTTTTTGGTAGGCAAACCGCCCGCTCTCGCAAATTTCCTGCAAAAATTTTGTGGCCGGGTGCAGCGTGTCGCTGTGCTGCCGCACCTGCACCGTCTCGTAGCCGTCGTGCGGCTTGCCTTCCTCGCGGTAGCGCCCGCGTTCCCACTTCTGCGCGCTGGAAAGTGCGTTGTATCGGTCATAGGCCACGCCCTGCACCCGCACGCCGTAGGTTTCTTCCAGGTCGAACACCCAGTTTTCGATCGTGCCGTAGTCCACGGTGCGGTCCCCGCACGCGATGCACTCACCGTTTCGCACGGCCATACGGTAATCAAACTTTTCCAGGCTGGTTTTTTCGTCCACCTTATCCGCCGGGATAAATCCCATCACGCGGGCGGCAATGCGGTCGCCGATCAGCCCCACCATGGCAACGGCGCAGTTGTCGTTGCTCATGGACAGGTCAACGCCCAGATACACTTCACACCCCGCCCACTGGATATCGTCCACGCGGCAGGCCTGCACTACATCGATGGGGATGTAGCTCTCGGTGCCCGCGCCCTGGTAGATGATGTTGCAGTGCTTGCACAAAAAGTTTTCGCGGGTGCTTTCCTGTTCCACGGCTTTCTGCCGTCGTTGCAGCAAATCCTCCCACACGGTGGGCAGCGTCAGCGCCGCCGGGTTGCCCTGGGCAAGCACATTGTTGTTGGTCGCCCACTGCTTCTGGATGCTTTCCTCGGGCTCAAACAGCAGGGCGAACAGTGTTTCATTCTGAACGCATCCTTCCAGCACATTCTTGGCGTAGGCGACCTCATCCTCAAAGGGGTTGTCGCTGCGCGGATACTTGGTGCTGATAATACACCCCAGCTTGTTCAAAATGGTCAGCTGGCCGCTTCGCATGGCCTCTATGGCGTAGGGGTTCGGCAACGCGCCCGCCTCGTCCACCAAAAACACGTTTGGTAGTCGTCCATCCAAACGGCTGTTGGAGTAGTTCAGCGGCGTGTACTCGGTGTCCTTCAGCTTGAACGTGATTTTGTCGCGCAGTATCTTGAAGTACTTGTTCGGGTCGTCCGGCGGCATCAGGGCGGGGGAGGACCGCAAAATTTCCTTGATGGCCTTCTGCACCTCGCGGCTCAATGCACCGTCCGGCGCAACGCTGAACAGCTTTGCAAAGCGCGGCTCCGTCAGCATCAGCAGCAAAAAGCACACCGCCACCGTGAACGTCTTGAAATTCTTGCGGCAGATTTCCAGCACCGCCGTTTCGTACCGCCGCCGCTTCAGGTCGTTGCGGTACACAACGCACAGCACCGCCGCGTAAAAAAGCCACTGGTAGCCGCTGGTCGCTTCGTAGATGCTCTTACCGGCCACAAGGCCGCTGGGCATCTGCATCAGCTTCATCAGCTTACCGATTTTTCGCAGCTTTTTTTCGTTGATGCAATACTTTTTGTCTTTGCCGTCGCACACGTCCAGGAACTCTTGCGCCTGGGCACGCACCCAGGCGTTGACAGGGTGGTCGACTCCCTCCACGCCCTGGGCAATGTCGTCGTTTACCAGTGCCACGGCGTACAGGTAGGCCGGGTGCTGTTTAATCGTCATCGTAATCATCCAGTACTTTCACAAGCGGGTCGGTTTCCTCGGCCTTTTTGCTGGCCGCCAGCACGCCCAGCTTGGCCCGCGCCTGGGGGCTTAACCCCAGCTCGTTACAGCTGCGGTAAAAGTCGCTCAGGTATTTGCTGCGCGCCAGCACGGCGTCCTTGTCGCAGATTTTGCCGTCGCCGTTCATCTGCTTGTCGATTTCGCGCACCCGGTCGATGCTTACCGCGCACACGGCAATCATGTAGCCGTCCACACTGCCCAGCACTCCGGCATCCTTCAGCAGGGTTTTCACCTTGTCAAAGATGTACTTTTGGGCGCTCGTCAGGTAGGCGGGGCAGGTGACAACCACGGTTTTATTGCCGTCCTTGCCGGTCTTGCCGCCGCGCAGCCTGCTTTCGGCTTCCTCACGCGCCGCCTTGACCTGCTTTGTCCTGGCCCCGCTCGCCGTCTTAATCGCTTTCGCCGGTCGTCCTCCCACCGTTCCGCCTCCTTTCCAACCATTTTGCGTTCAACTGCAAACCATTTTCGTGCCCTCACGAAAATGGCCGCACACATTTCAGCGCATTTTCCACACATTCAGCGTACTTTCCACCTCTCGCCCTCTAAATAACGCGCGCGCCCGCGTCTAATCAGTACCCGCGCGCGTATCCCCATTTCTAAAAAATTTAAATTATTTAGGGGGATGCGTGGTGTGGGGGAGGGGCGGGGCATCCTGCGGAAGCACCCCGGGGGGATGGGTCGGCGCAACTGCTGGTTGCGTGGTTGCCAGTCTGTGCAGCTCGGCCCGGCTTATCTCGCCCCGCTCGGCTCTGGCGTGGCAGCTGTCCGGCCCACGGCTGCACAAGCAGACCAACCACGCCGGATCATAGGCCCACCGCGCCGCGCCTGGCTCCTGCAACGGAATAATATGGTGCACCTGCACCGCATCCGTCGTTATGCGCCCAGCGGCCAGGCACAGCCGGCACAGTCCGCCGTCACGCTGGCGGACCTTTGCCCGCGTCCGTTGCCATCTGGCCGTGTTGCGGATGCGTGCGGCCGCGTCGGCCCTGGGTGCTCTGACTGGGCGCTGTGGGCACGCCTGGCCGCGCTGGTGCAGACCACCGCACCACTTGCAGGACACCAGCACCAGCACCACCCCCAACAAAAAAAGAACAGTCCGCCCGATGTGGGCGGCCTGTTCCTGCCGTGATTCTATAATACCACACAAAAAAGTTGCACAGTCTCAAATTTGCACAGAAAAGCCCCGGCGAATTATCCGCCGGGGCTGCTGGTTATTGCTGGGCGTCGCGCTGCATCCGCTCTGCGCATGCCTGCAAGATGTATCCCTGCACGCTCTGGCCTGCTGCTGCGGCGGCCTGCCGAATCTCTGCGCCTGTCTCCTTGTCTGGCCGGATCATGATGTTATCGCGCGAGGCATTATATTTTGTGCTTGCTCTTGTGTGCGCTGCTGTTACTGCCATGCTTAGCGCCTCCCTTTATTTTCCGGTTTCTCGTTGCATTCGCTCTGCGCAGGCCTGTAAAATATACCCCTGCGTGCTCTGGCCTGCTGCCGCCGCTGCTGCTTTTATTTTTTCGGCATCCTCTTTTAATGGCCTTAATTCAATTCGCCCGCATTTTTCGTTATATCGTGTTATTGCAGCTCTTTTTGCTTCGCTTACCGACATTTTTTGTGCCCTCCTTGTGTGTTTTTCTTATTTCTGTTTCGCCTGTTCTCTTTCGCTCATACTAGCGCCCCCTTTATAGTTTTTCTTGGTTTAACTGTTGGCTGATCGCCGCCACAATATACGCGTTCAGGCTCACGCCCTGCGCGTCTGCCGCGGCCTGTATTTCGTCCTTTGTCGGGCTGGCGTCCTTCTTTAGCACAAGGTTTACGCGGTCGTATGCCTTGGCTATATACTTGTTCACGGCCTTCTGTCCTGCTTTTGTCGTTGGCATGGTATCACCTCATACGTATTATATCATTGTTTATATATTTGCGCAAATACAAAACTATACATATATTTGCGCAAATAGTTGTGTATTCTGCCGATTGATATATTTGCGTAAATATACTATAATAAGACCATAGCAACCGGGAACACCCTGCAAGCTAGAGCGAACCGCCGCAAGGCGTGAAAGAAGGGAAGAGGTGAAAATGAAAACGCCCAGCACAAGCGAATTGCTTGTACAGGAAGCCCGCACCGCGGAACGGCTCCGGCTCTTGATGCTCGCCAACGAGTGCAAGACCATTGAAGAGTTCCGCCAGCGGCTGCAAGAGCTGACGAACAGGCAATAAAATAGCGCCGGGGCCGCCTTCTAAACAGACCCCGACGCAATCCCAAACATCGGCGCGGTGAGTTCGCCACCGCTCCGACTTTATTATAACCACATTTCGCCCAAAGCGCAAGCCCGCCGGGCCTGCTTGGCGTTATTTCTCAATACAGCGGTTGACATACTCCAACAGAACCGCGTGAACGCTTTTTCCCTGGTCGGCGCAGTAATCCCGGAACGCCTCCGCTTTTTCCTTTGGCACCTTGCACGCAAGTGTTGCAGCGTGGTTTTTATCCCACTTCGCCGAGGCTTTTTTCTGACTTTCTGAAACGGCCATTTTTACAACCCCCTTTTTACTGCTTATTATAACATGGATGCAATACGGTTTACAGTAGAAAAATCACTAGAAATATACTGTAAACATTATGCAAAATGTCAATAGACATATACGGTTTACCGTAGTACAATATAGACAAATCAAAACCCAAACACCGAAAAGGAGCGCCCATCATGTTTACTTACACTGTCGAGACCATCACCCCCACCCGCACCGGCTACCACTTCACCGCACCCACTGCCAACGGTGAGCGCCTCTATGTGGAGCTTACCCGCTGCACCGATCACGGCGGCCCGCGCAGCGTCCCCGCCCTGTGGTACAAGTTCGGCCAGACACCGGAACGGCTCGCCGATTGGTGGGACGTCAAGACCTACGCCACCGACGACCGCGGCAACTGCCTAGGCCGCTACAATCCCACCATCAACCAGCGCACCCGCTTACTTGATTTCAAGTGGATTCTCCCCGCCACCTATGACAACGCCGCCGCGCTCCTGAGCGAGATCGCCCGCCGCGCCGGTATCCGCAACTAAACCCGCAAGGCCGACGCCATCCCGCGCCGCCGGTGCAAGCCCGGCCACCCGTCCAGGGTGGGCGCTCATGGGTAACAACACAAGAACCAGCCCGGCACAGCTCAACAGCCGCGCACCCATCGCAGACAGTGGCCGCCATCCCGCCGGGCGGATGACATAAGACCAAGGGGAGCCGGTGCACCTCCCTACAAAACAGATTGCACCCGCCGCCGGTCGTTCCGGCAAGGTTCGCGGAGTTCTGACCCGCCGGGCAACCCGGAAAAAGCAAAACCCGCCCGGCCCCACGAGAGAGGGCCGCCCACATCCCGCACACATAAAACGGAGGTTTTCGCCATGATTAGCAGCATTAAATTTTTCTACAACGGTCTGCGCCTGAACGGCTCCCGCACCCTCTGCCGCGTCGGCTACTCTCTGGACCTGGATGCCCAAACCGTCACCATCTACGCCCGCAGCGGCGAAACCCTCCCGCGCGAGCTGTTCACCGTCGAGAACGACACCGACCTGTACACGGACTACTTCGACGACGACCGCGCCGAGCTGACCCCGGCGCACCCGCTGTACAAGTTCGCGGCCTATGCAGCCGCCCGCGCTGACCTGCGCCGCCTGAACTCCCGCGCCGACTACCTGCGCGGCCGCATTTCCACCCCCAACACCTGGGACGCCATGCACCCCGACGCACTGACCGCCGAACTGGAAGGCATCGACGCCCGCCGCGCCGCGCTGGAATCTATCCCGAACCCTGGCCAGCCCACCGCCGCCGACCTGGCCGCCGTCGACCAGATGAACCAGGACACCGAGAACGCCGCCCGCGCCGCCGCCCAGGCGGAGCAGCAGCGCCGCCGGGAAGAAGCGCTCGCCGAGAGCGCCAACACCCGCGCCATCGTTCGGGAGGAAATCGCCGCGCACCCGCTGGACATGAACGCGCCCGCCGTGGATTTCACATTCTCCGAGTCTCCCGCGTTTAATGACTTTGCCGCCGATGACGGTATTGCGTCCCTTGTATGCAGCATTCCCGCCGCTGAGGCTATCGTCCGCCGCCTTGACCTGTATTATAACCCGGAGCAGGTCGCGCCGCATTGCTACGAGAAAACCGACTTCACCGTGTACTATCCCGCCGAGGGCGGCACGTTCGATACCTATTCCGGGCGGCTCGACCTGGGCACAGAGTACGGCGGCCTGGTGCAGCACATCCGCCGCCACGCGGACACCCTGCGCAATGGCAACGGCTACCACACCCCCGACGATAACGACCGCGCCGAGGCCGCCCGCGTTGATGCGCTCGCCGACCTGCTGGACGCCTGCCTGGTTCCCGCCAGCATTCCCGCCCAGGGTGACGAACCCGCCGCGGCCGAAACTCCCGCCCAAGCTCCCGCCGTGGCAGGGGAGAACACCGACGCGCCCGCCGGTATCATCTCTGTTACCTTCGCGCCGGAACTGCTGGACGCCCTGCGCCGTGCGTATCCCGCCCAGGCCGGGCAGAGCACCCCCGCCGAGCATCCCGCCGGGCCTACCGCTCCCGCCCGGGCCGATGCTCCCAACCCGGTTCCCGCCGGGGATGTTGTGAACTGTGCCGGGCGTAACAACCCGCGCACAATTCCAGCCCGGGGCGCGTGGGTTCCCGCGGTGGTATCCTCTGCACATCCCGCCCGCACTCCCGCAGAACATCCCGCCAACACTCCCGCCCGGGGTGATGAACCCGCCGCGCGGGAAGATGTGGCACAGCTGCTGGACGCACTGCGCAGCCTGTCAGATGTGGAGCTTGCCGCCTGCCTGTTCCACGTCGACCCGGCCAGCAGCGACGCCCGCCCGATGTCCGCCGTGTTCCTGCGGGAAATGTCCCGCCGCGATCCCGCCCGCAGTTTTGCCACCTTCAAGGCGTGGCGGGCCGGGAATATCCCGCCGGAGGTCCGCGCCCTGCTGGATTCTCTCGCCGACGGCGACCCGGACGCGGGCGGCGATTGATTCCCGCCCGGGGTTCCCACCATCCCGCCGGGGGATGGTGGGATAGTCGCGAAAAATAGGGTAAGAATAAAGCTTGACTTTTTGTGGCAACAGTAATATAATAATTGTAGCGACAAAAAGTGAGGTGATAACAATGTCGCCTACTCTTGGACGTCCTAAGAGTGAATCCCCTAAGGACACAATGTTGCGAGTTCGGCTTGATGAAGAGTACTGCAAAAAGCTGAACCGATGCGCAGAAAAACTCAGCTTGTCAAAAAGCGAGATTGTCCGAAAGGGAATTGACCTTGTAGAAAAGTCCATCGAAAAATAAAAGAACCCCTTGTAACTGCTGCTTCTTGGCGGACGCGCGTCACAAGGGATTCCCGACCAGAGGAATTACCATCTGGTAACTTTATTATACCATTTGGTAGCGCCTCTTACAAGTGAATGAGAGGTAAATTTATCATGAAAAAAGCACAAGATTTTGGTATTTCCGCTTGGGAGTGTATGATGGCCAAAGATGCATTCCTACAAGCGTATCAACATCAAGCCCCCTATAACATCCGGGAAATTTCCATCAAATGCGGACTGGATGCCGTGTGGCAGGCTGCAAGGAAATATCAAGCAGCCTTGGAAGCACAAGAGCATGCAACCGAAAGCCTCGCGGAGGTGGTAGCATGAACGGTTTACAGGTTTTCAAGTATCAGGACAGAGAAGTTCGCACACTTGAACTGAATGGAGAGCCGTGGTTTGTGTTGAAGGATGTGTGCGGGATTCTTTCGATTGGGAATGTCTCTGATGTTTGCGCCCGCCTTGACGCAGACGAAAAGGGAGTCGGTCAAATCGATACCCTTGGGGGACAACAAAACATGAATATTATCAACGAATCTGGCCTGTACAACGTAATCCTGCGCAGTGATAAGCCAGAGGCTAAACCCTTCCGCAAGTGGATCACATCCGAAGTCTTACCCAGCATCCGCAAATACGGTGCTTACATGACGCCGGAGACATTGCAAGCGGCCATTCTGAATCCGGACACCATGATTAAGCTGTGTCAGCAGTTGAAAGCAGAGCAAGACAAGAACGCCAAACTCCGCATTCAAAACAGCACTCTTTCCGTCGAACTAGAAGTTGCGCGCCCGGCAAAAGAATATTTTGACGAACTTGTTTCGCGAAACCTGCTCACCAGCTTCCGCGAAACTGCCCAGCAACTAGAAATCAAAGAAAAGGTTTTCATTTCTTTTTTGTTGGAAAAGAAATATATCTACCGCGATAAAAGCGGTAAACTGATGCCCTATACCCGCAAAAACAACGGCCTATTTGAAGTTAAGGAATGCTTCAATGAAAAAACAAAATGGAGCGGAACGCAAACGCTTATCACGCCGAAAGGCCGTGAGACATTCCGTTTACTGTACTTAAAGACGATAGACTAAAGCAGCCACCCCCGGCAGGCCGTGCGCACTACACGACCCGCCGGGGGCTTTTCTATCTCACCATATCCCGCACCGCTGCGCCACATCCCGCAGGAACTCCCGCTTTCGCCGGTAGAACTCGGCCCGGCTGATGGTCGGCACGTCCAGCAGCTCATACCGCCAGCGCCGACCATCCCGGCAGTTGTTCAAAACGGCCTCCCGCAGTTTCCCGCCGATATCCCCGGGCAGGTCCGCGCCAATATTATAGGCGGCGCTCTGTATGGCCCGCATGGTTCGCGCATCCCGGCTGTTGTACAGCTCGTGCGTCCGACGCCTTTTTTCTTCGCACAGCGGCAGCACCCGCGCGGGATTCCCGCCAGGTGTTTTTCCGTTGTATTCCTCGATTGCGCGGAGCTGTTCCCGGTATCGCTTTTCCCGTTCGGCCTGGCCGCGTACCAGGTATAGCGCGGCCTGGGCCACATCCCGCGGGATGCGCTGCTTGCCCATGGTTTCATCCCTCCCCATCGGTTATGTACTCGGTAAATTTCCACCCGCGCGGGGCGGCGTACAGGTCTATGAACAGTCTGCGCCGGTAAATATAATCCCGCTGCGCCCGCCGGGTGAATTTTGATTTCACCTCTACTACCTCGACCGTGCCGTCCGCGTAGGTCAGCACAAAATCTGGGGTGTAGTGCGCGGCGGGCAGTTTCAGCCCACAGTATTCTTTTTCCGGCAGCAAATCAAAGCGCACCTGTTCGCGCACTTCGGCCACCAGGCCCGCCGCCACCTTCGGCAGGATGATTTCCCGGTAGTACCGCTTTTCGCTTTCCGGGGCGTCTTTCGTGAATCGTTCGCGTTTTTGGCTGTTTTTCGGCTGAATTTCCCGATTTTGTCCATTTCGTTCCCGGAATTGGTCACTTTTGGCCCGATTTCCGGCCAATCGTTCACTTTTTCGTTGCAAAATCTGCAACTCAGCCTGTGCGCGGTAGCGCTGCGGCAGGTCGTCAAGTTCCAGCCTTACGCCCATTTGTTTTTCCTTTCGGCTGTCGGCGTGGATCCGCCCAAAACGTGGCGGTTACGTGCCATTCGCCGGTGATTTCGTTGTAGCGTGCCTCTGCGCCGGTGAAAGCGTACTGCCGCACCTGGCCGCGGCCCAGCTTCAGCGTGCCGTAGCGGCTCTCCCAAAACTGCGCGTCGTCTATGTACAGAGTGGCCGCCTCGGCCAGCTTCTTGGGTGTGTAGCGCCCATCATTCGGGCGGGGCTGGGTTGGGCGGCGCAAGCCCTGGCTTTGCCGCCAACGGCGGCGCTTCGGATTTTTCGTGATGTACTCGCAGTATGCCGCCAAACTGCCCTTGTTAAATTCGGCGCGGTCGCACTTCACCAGGCCCAACGGTTCCCGCCACTTTCCGCGCCCGGTGCTCCAACAATCCTTGATTTCGTCGGTCGTCAGGTCGCATTCCAGGATCATGTGATGGTGGTAGCGCACTTCCTTCTGGCACGCGGCCTTGTCCTCGTGCTGCCACTCTGTCACGACGATATATTTCACCTTGCGCAGCACCCCGCCGGGGTTGCTGGGGTCGGCTTCCATAGCGGCCGCGTATTTCTTCGCCTGGCGGCGGTTCAGCTTGTCGATGAAGTTGGTAATATTCCGCTCGGGTTCTTCTGCCGTCAGCGGCAGCCACTCCGGCGCGTAGGTCAGGTGCACCAGCTGCGTGTGGTTTTTTCTCTCGGTAAAATTCTCCGCCACGGTCCAATGCAGGTGACGGCGGCTGTTCCGCTCGTTGCAGTTCTGCATCGCCAGGCTGGACGCGAACGCCTTTTTTCGGCGGATGCTTGCCCGGTGCTCGGCAGGGGAGACGTGCAGCAGGTCGACTTCCATGTATTCTTTGCCGCAGATGGTTTTCTGCTCGCGGATGAATCTGGATTTCATGCTGCTGCTGCACCTCGTTTCAAGTTTCGGCTTCCGTTCGGTTTGGATTGGATTGGTTTTTCTATTGGATAGAATGGGGGAAAAGATAAAACCCTATACAAGCCCCCAAGCGGCCCATTGGCCGCGAAAAATCGCCCGGTTTCCGCCGGGCGCGGGTTTTATTCAGTTTTCTACCTTATATAATAGGGGCCACTACTGATTGCCGCCCTTGTACTTCCGCCGCCGGTTCTTCTTGTCCATTTCGTGGGTCACGCGCATTGCATCGATTGGCTTGTTCTCGGCGATGTATTTCGCAAACGCATCCATTTCCGCGCGGTATGATTTGTAGGCGGCACATTTCGCATGGCAACCCGGTTTTCTGGCCTGGCAGCCGTAGCACGGCGCGTTCATGTCAAGCCCTCGATGGCCGGTTCCGCCGGGGCTTTCGCCCAGCTTTGCGGCGGCAGGTAGCGCCCGGGGAACACATCGTTCAGCTCCATGGGCTCACGCAGCCGCCGCACATCCTCGATCTTCCATGCGAAAATGCGGCCCGCCGCGCCCTTGTAGGCTTTCAGCTGTTCTTCCGTCAGGCAGCTTGCGTGGGCAATCTCTACCAGCAACTTTGACCGTGTGCTGAAATCCACCGCGTTCAGCCACTCAATCCGGCGGCAGATAAACGTACCCACCAGCTTGCCGCAGCCGCCCTCGGATTTTGTCTCGTACACCCACACGCGCAGCGGCGCTTTTGTTGATACCAGCGCCCGCGGGGCGGATTTTCGGATTTCCGCCGTTTTCTTTCCGCTAAAAATCATCTGTACCCACTTGGGCCGGATGGATAAAATATAATCCGTCATTTCTTTTCCCTCATGTCCGATACCGCTGCATAAAATTCGTCTAAATCCTGAAAGAATCTATCTTTAAAAACCGTCGGCAGAATGATGGCGCGCAGATCCATCCCATCCTTCATTACGTAGTAGTAATGGTCCGTTCCGGCTCTCCGCTTTGTGTAGTGGAAGTAGGAATCATCCTTCATTTCATCCTTCAGCGGTTCCGTCAGTATGGCGTTGATGAATCCGCAGCCGCCCATGGTATCCGTCAGGCCGATGCAGTTCATTTTCCCATAGATAACGCCCATCGGCAGTTCCGTACATTCCAGCTCGCCTTCCTCGGAATCGTAGAGGTTGATTTCCGCCAAATCGTCCTTCGCACAGTAATAATCGGTGCTCAAAGAGACTTCTTTCTGTTTTTTGCTGTCCCAGCCAAAAACGGCGGCCAGCTCGGCTTCACTTGTGATTCTCGGAAAATCCGGCGGCAGGGGATAGACGCTGTGCCCGGTGCTGATAAACTGCGCCTCTTTATCGTCCGAATGGCCGATAGAAATAAGCTGACAGAAGCCTGCCTTCATGCACAGCTTGCCGATTTTATCAACCTTCATCGTTATTCCTCCGTTTCGATTGCCTCGGCCAGGGATTCCAGCGCCTTCCGCAGCGCGGCGCTGAACTTACCGGCCTTTTCCGTTTTGCCGTCGCCGCGCAGTTCGTCGCACAGCGTTAGCACCTCGTCCACGTCGCCCTGCACGCGGTCAAACAGCAGGCTGAACCGCAAAGTATCCTCGTCACCGACGACCTTCAGCTGTTTTGCCAGTTCCTCCGCGTTGGCCTCGGCCTGTTGGCGGGCGGCTTTTTCGGCTTCAAGCGCCTTTTCCGCCTGTGCCCGGGCCGCTTCTTCCGCAGCCTTGCGGGCATCCTCCGCACCGTCACGGCGGGCTTTCTCAATCAGGGTTTCACGCTGGGCCTTCTCGTTGGCAAGGTCGCTTTTCAGCTTCTTGGCGTTCTTGTCCGCTTTTTCGGCGGCTTTCTCCGCGTCAGAGCGCTTTTTCTCGGCTTCTTCCATCCTGGCCTGCATTTCCGTCAAAGCGTTTTTGCTGCTCTTCCGTCAGCTCGTCGGCCTCGGGCTGTGTAGTTGACTGCAAAAGACAGAGCTGTTCGGCGTAGCCGCTGTTTTTCTCTTCCAGCTCCTTGATTTTTTCCTGCAATTCCTTGACGGTCACATCCTGCAAGTCCGTCTCGGCCACGACCTGCTGCCGTTCGCCGTCCGTCAGCTGGGCCAGCAGTGCCAGCTTGGTTACGCCAGCGGCGGCGTTCTGCTCCACCAGCTGCGCGGGGAGCTTTTCCACCACCGCAATATAATTGTAGGCCTGTCGCTGGTTCAGCCCGATGGCCGTCTTGGTGTAGTCGCCCAGTGTCTCAAAGCCCAGGGCCTTATAACCGTTGGTGTCGCGCATCCGCTTGATTTTCCGGCCCAGGTCAAGCAAGCTGTCAGCAGCTGCCCGGGCCGCCGTGGCAATTTCATAGTGCAGCGCAAGCGCCGCGCTTTCCTCCGGCGTCGCCGCGCCGGTAAAGATCATCTGCTTTTCGTCGTAGGTCATTTTTGCATCACCTCATCCGGCTTTCGCCTTTTTCTTCGGTTTCTGCGGCAGTGTCCACTTGTCCAGCACCTCACGCCGCCAATCGCTCACAAATGCAAGCACTTTTTTGTTGATTTGCAGTTTCTTTCCGTCGGCAAACTCGTTTCCGTAGCCATGCAGCTGTATCTCGGCTTTGGTCCGCACATCAATGTTTAGTGTGTACCAGCTGCGTTCCGGACGGCGGCTGTGCCGGATAAACAGGATGATTTTTCCCTGCGCATGGCTCTTGCTGTAACCGCCAACGCAGTGATGCAGCACATTTCCTTCCTGCACAAGCTCGCTGGGCCGTTCGGCCACGCGGATGCAGATGCCGTCCTTCTCCCACGCCAGCCCCGCGCACCGCTCGCTCATTTCACGGAACGCATCGGCGCATTCGTTGTTGTCGGCCCGCACCGCCGCTTCGGCATTCATTGCACGGTCATGGGCGGCGCGTAGGTTTTTCGGCCAGCGCACGGCCTCTTGGCTCATGTCCATTCCGGCCCGCTCGGCCATGCGCAAATAATCCATCAGGTAGTAAGAGGTTCGGTTCTGCTTTTTCAGGTAGTTCACGGTGCGCGCCAGCGGCAAATCATTTTCAAGAATATTTGTCGCGTCCATGGCGTCCATGCTGTCCAGCAGGTAGAATAACTCCTGCTGTGTGTTGCATCCGCGGTATTTTTTCCACAGCTCCAACTTTTCCAGGCCGTAGCCTCTTTCTTTCAGCGCCCGGGCCTCCGCCTTGTTCAGGCCCAACATCTGTGCCGGGCGGGTTTCCTTCCAGTTTATCCACGGCAGGCGCGGCAGGGGGCAGATACTCGTTGGAATGTAGCTTCCTACGTTTTTCACCTCTCGGCGGATGCCGTCCGCCACCAACCACGCAAAGCCTGCGGTTATCAGGTTCTCCACCTGCTGGTGCTTCGCATACAGCCGCAGATACGCCACCGGGTAGAAATCGTTCTTTTCGTAGCTCTGGTCCAGGTACTCCCACAGCTTGGCGTTTTCCAGCGGCGTGCCGTCCAGGCTGGGCCGCCCTTCCGCACCATCATAAAAATAAGGGCAGGTCAGGCGATCTTCAAAGCGCTTGTTCTGCTTCCATTCTTCCAGGCGCAACATATTCCAGTACAGCCCGCGTTTGTAGTGTGCCAGCTTCACCGCACAGCCGCCGTCCACAATGTAGGCTTCATAGGCGTTCTTGTACAGTCTCTCGCCGCCCACAAACTGCCGCCGCTCAACGCACCATTTTGTCAGCACCAGGCAGCCCGCCGCAACGGTCGGCACGACCATAAATTTCTGTTCCGTCCGTGGCAGGTCCGCCGCGCTTCGTAAAACGACTTTCTTTCCGCAACTCGGGCAAAAAATCACATCGTCGTTTGACCTTTCAACAACTTCGTTGAAATCCGCATCATAGTAGCGGATTCTCCTTCGTCCGAACTCATTTTTCTTGCTGTCGCTCGGCAGATATTCGGCCAGCATTTCTTTCTCGCACTCGCTGCACCACAGCAGGGCGGGGCGTTTGTGGAAACTTCCGCGTAAATCCATGTAAAAGTCATCGTCGCGGGTTCTGGCGTAGGCTTCTTCAAAGCCGATGCACTTAAAACTCATGTGGCCGCTGTCCAACAGCTCTTGCCGGACCATTTCGGCTACCAGGTCGGCGGGCGGTTCTTCCGGGATCATGGCCCGGTATTCTTCCGTGGTTCTCATGTCGGGCACTCCTTTACAGAAAATCCGTCACGCTGATTTTCTTCCGCCGCGCGGCAGATTCCGCCGGGGCGGGGGGGGCGTATTTTCGATGCCGTAGAACTTTCGGATAATTCTATCCGCGTCCTTTGGCCCGCAAAAACCGCCGTTGTCCCTTGCAAAATCGTGGATTTTCTTTTCGCATTCGGCAATGCCCATACTGTCCTGTTCCAGGTCCTTCACCACCAGCGCGGCGGCGTCCTCGTCGTTTTGAAGCATATCCTTCAGCTGTTCACCCACGCACCACACCGGGCCTAGTGCATACTGTTCTGTCTGCTGTGCCGTTATGAGCTCCACGGCCTTTTCAACGCTTGTCATCTTCAGCGTCTCCTTTCTTATTTACCACGACCATGTAGATCGTTGGTTCCAGTTCGTCATCCTCGTGGGCGGCCTGCTCACGCTGGGCGTTTTGGTAGCCCACATCCTGGCCGCTGCACCAGGCCGCATACAGGCCGATACCGGCCACCAGCAAAATCAGAAATACCATGTTCTTCCACTCTTTTCTTGTAAATTGGCGGTGCGTGCCGGGTCCGGCCCGGCTCGCTGCGTTGCTTGGGACAGCGCCACGCACCATGTAAAAAAGCCGGGCGGTGCGGCTGATGCTTGCCCTTCGCCGTCCGGCCTTTCAGTATTTTTACGCCATCTGAGTAGGTATAGAGAATGGAGAGGATTCTATTTGTGCCTGTGCTTTCTGCCGCCTTCCAGCGGCCGAAAGCGCGTTTCTTGCAGCACTGTCGGATTGCCCTGCATCACAGCAGGGAAGAGCTTTTCCGGCAGCTTCTTCCGCGCGTCCGGGTCAGTCTCACGCCGGGCCTTCTCGCTTGGGTTGGGCGCGTAGCTCTTGCACGTCGCCTTCAGCCCATTGCAGGCCCGGCACTCCGGGTGCGTGATTTTAAATGTGTACAAACACTGCTGCATAATCATTCAACTGGTTCCATCCTTCCGCAGGTGGTGTCGCCGCGTGGACAGCGCCGCGCCCGGTGCATCCACCGCAGATACCACGCCCCGCCGGGCGGTTCTGCAATAATTTCAATCTTCACGTCGTTCCACTACTTTGTTAAATCACATCCAACTTTCCTGTGTCATCCGCCTATACACGACATAGCCGGTATGGGCGCTCCGTATCCCTGCTTCGCGGCTTGCTTTTGCCATGGATACGCCGCTTTCAACCTGCTTCACAAACCGCTGCGCCTTGGCCGGGTGCAATTCTTCCCAGCGGCGTTTCCGCGCGGGCCGCGGCTTTTCGTCAAGATTCAGGGCGTCTATAACATCCTGCTTTCCGCAAGCGTGCAGCTCGGCCACCTGCTGGACATTCTGGCAGTGTATCCAGTCCCACTTCATGATTTCCAGCTCTTCACGGCTGAACTGTTTTTCCACCATCAGTGCCGCCCCTCCTGCAAAATCTGCTTGGCAGCCTGGCCCATGCAGAACAGTGTCAGCCCGCCCACGGCACAGCACACGGCTGTCATCACCGCGCCCAGCACAGCGGCCACGCCGCCGTGCATACTGCCCAGCATAGCCACGGCCAGCACCAGCAGGTACACACCGCACAGCTTGCCCACGACCCAGACGCCCACAAGAAATTCCTTCGCGTATTTCATACGATACCCCGCTCCTTCATCCAGTCTGCCAGCAGTTTTGTGTACACTGTGTAGCAGTCATTTTTCAGATGTTCGCCGCGCGTCACAATCTCGCCGAAAGGGTAGACGCCCTGGGCGATACCGGCCCGCATCTTTTCAACGCCCATCTGCACGCCGGATCCTCTCAAAACCCTGCACGCCATCTGTACTGATATCGTCGGCTTGTCCACTTCGGTGATTTTCATGTTCCGCGCTCCTTTGTGTTTGTTCCTTTGGTGGTGCGCTGCGGAATTGAACCGCATCGGTCGGGTCACGAGCCCGCCCGTGAACCATCGGCGCATCTCATGTGTGCCGCCCGGTATAGGGGACCGGGCGGCCAGGCTTTGCGCAACGCGGAACAGGCCCGCTGCGCTGCCTCTTGTGCGGTGCAGAGAAAGTAAAGAGAGCACCGCGCCTGTGCATTCCCCGCACAGCCGGGGGCTGCCGAACTTACCCGCCGGGCAGCCGCGGGAGAAAGGTTGTGAGGTCCATTGCATGGACCATCCGCCCCGGGCCTCTTGCAGCCGTCGGCGGCTCATATGCCCCGCCGGGGCGGGGTCATTGCTGTTTAGGGGAATCGTCCAGCATGGCACCGACGAACAGTTCAAGTTCCGGCGGTATCATGCCGCCGCGCTGCATCAGCAGCAGACATTCGCGGTACGCCTGCACCATGCCCGCCAGCTCGGCCGCGCGGCAGATTAGCGCCCCGCGTGTTCCGGCATTGCGCACGCCGTTTGTCTCGTGCAGGGTCTTTCGGTACAGTCGCTTGCTCTGCACCGCATTTTCTACGATTTCCTGTACGGCGGCGGTTTTCTTGTCTACTCGGTCGCCTCGTTTCATGCTGCGCCGCCGTTCTTGTTTTCCTTCTCGCGTGCCTCCGTCACCAGGGCCGCGCCCTGGATCACATGGCCGATTTGCTCCTGCGCCTTCTCGGGCAGCTTTTCCAGCTGCTCCAACAGGTTCCGGGAACGATTTTCCTTGTCACTCATAATTTCAGCTCCTTTTTGTTGTGGGCAATAGGGATTATCTGTTGGACATTTTCACCCACTTTGTATTCTTCCAGCAGTTTTGCCGCCGTGGCGGGGTGGACGGCAATGCGCAGTTCGTCCATTTCGTTGTCAATCCACCAGGTCATGACCGTAGCTTTCAGCACATCTTTCGGCATGGCGTGCCAGTCTGTCCAGGCCGTGTGTTCCAGCACAAGACCCGGCCCATGCACGCCCACGTACTGCGGCACGCGGCGCATAGTGTTCAGTAGGTCAAAAATTTTCATGCTGCGCCGCCTTGGAACAGCCTGTTGTACTTCATGGACTGGCGCATCCGCAGCCACGTTCCCCGCGCCATGCAGCGTTTCCGTGTCATAGCTTTACCTCCACTTAAACTTCCAGCTTCTTCCATTGGTACGGTTTTCCGTATCGTTCCAGATACCAGCTTTCAAACGCGGCCCGGTGGTCCGCGTCCTTAAAGTAGTCCGCCACGATACCGCCCAGCAAAGAGCAGACCGCCGTCTGCTGGGCCTTGTATTCGTTTGCAATCTGCATTTTTTCACCTCTTTCAGCAGGCGGAAATAGGCTGATTGTGTCTGCCATCCCCGCCGTCTATGGTGTACAGCACCTTTTCCAGCGTTTCATCATCCACCTGCAAGCACAGCCGGTCTCGCTCAACGCGCCATGTAAACAGCTTCGTTTCCACAAGCAGCTCCGGGATTCGGTTGCGTTTCACCCAATAACCGCTCATGTCGTCGTCATGCCGTCCGTAAAATCTGTACGCAGCAAATCCATTGCCGCAGGTGTTCAGCAGGTCAAAAACTTTCATCGGTGTTCACCTTCCTTGCCCGGGCCGCCTTTTCTGTGCTACAATGGCAGCAAAGCAGAAAGGACGTGTTTTTATGGAACTTACCCCCGAATACTATAAAGCCCTTCTTCCGTTTCGGAATTCTCCGCAAACTGCGGATGATCCGCCGGAAATCTATGATGACCTTATTTCTTGCGGATGGATTTCCGCTGTCGGATGCACCACCATGGATTACAATGGGTCCGTACAGGTTTATGATAACTGCTGGGCCATCACGCCGCAGGGGCGCATGGCCCTAGCCGCGTATGAAAAGTCCGTGAAGCACGACGCCGACGAAAAACGACAAAACCGCATTACGAATTACTTTTCTGCAATAAATATCGGCGTCAGTGTGTTTTCTTTCGTTCTCGGCCTCTTGGCCGACCACTACTTTGGTGTCGTGGCCTTCGTCGAGGCGTTTTTCCATCTTGGTTGAATACATTCTGATTCACCGCCCTTACCGTCTCAGCAACATTATTGCAAGTGCGATAATGGCGGCCGTGTTCAGCACGTTCCAAAGCCCGAAGCAATGCCGCATGTTTCGTCCTTCTCTATCGGCGTATTCGTATCTGCTTTGCAGGCGCTTGTCTATCGTATTCTTTGTGTATAGCCTCACACCGTTGATTTCGATTTCCTCCGGCGGATTCTGCCGCATTTCATCAATCAACCTGTCTGCATGGGTACAGTATCTCATGTCTTGTTCACCTCCTGAGGCATGGTATTCTATCTTTCATTAAAGAGTAAGGCTTTTCATTTCTGCCCGGTATGTCGCCGCCCCAATTTCCGCCCGGGCGGTATCCAGGCAGAACAAAGCCTCTTCAACGGTTAAATCGTCGTCCTTGCACTGCGCCAACAGTGCAAGGACCGTTTTTTTACAGTTCGTGGTTCCGCAAAAGTACTTTCTGTCCTCTGCGGCCGCGTTTTCTCGTTCACGCCAGCTCATGCAGTGTTCATCTCCTTGATATGCTTAACGTCGAAAAATTACATAGACCGTGTATAGTAACACACAGATTACCGTGATATAAAGAATCTTGATTGCTAGAGCTTCCGTTAGTGTCAACCTCCCAGAGTAGGTAATCAATGTGGCAAAATGGTAGAAAGAATAACGTAAGTTCCAACCATCGCAAGACCAACCAAAACAGCCCAGTAAAAATTATTCATCACCTGTTCACCTCCTTACAGCAGACCAACGAGCTTGACGAGCAGGTCGTAGAATCTGTGCAAATTTTGTGTGATGAGGTCGTCGTTTTGAGTGATAAGCTGGATGCTTTGAGTGATAATCTGGATGTTCTGATTGAGCAGGGCCATGGTTCTGACGATTCGCAAAATCTGCCAAACGATACCGCCAATGGTGAGAGCCTGAACGAAACAACAGACGCTCAAAATTAAAACACTGCGCTTTAGCTTTTTGATTTCTGCCCCTGTCTGATCTTGCCCATCAGGCGGGGGCGTTCCATTGTTCTGCATTGGTTCACCTCCTGGGGTAGGGAATATAACTTGCCCACACGGTCCTGTCTGTGCTACAATGGCGGCGGAAAGGTTGTGTTTTCATGGATAAAATTTGTAAGGCGATTGTTGTAAAAATGCTTTCTCTCGGCATTGATTGCGAGTGCAGTCTTTCGGAAAATAGAGAAGATGACGGTTTCACTTGCGCTCTTGGCGAAATTGCTTCTGAGCTTGAAATCGATTTTCAAACCGCTCTCAAAACGGTGGATTATCTTGTTCAGACAGGCTATGCAAAATATATCCCCAGAGGCACGCCCCGCTCTGGGACTCAGAATGCTGCCTTTCAACTCACGTTCCAGGGCGTGCAGTGGAAATCGTTCCGCCGCAGAGAAATTTTTAACTACATTGCCGATAAATGGGTTGATATTTTATCGTCTATCATTTCCGTGATATCGCTTACCGTCTCCATAATAGCGCTATGGCAAGTGCGATAATGGCTGCGGTGTTCAGCCCACACCACAGTCGATATCCGAACGTAACCAGCGTTTTTACCACTTCGATGTACTCATGAATTTCTTTTTCGGATTTTTCAATTTTGCCGTCCACCATGCCAACCGTGTACACCGCCGCGCCGTTTATATCAATCACCGGCGGAGGATTCTGCTGCGTCTGTTTTATGTACTCGGTGGCTTGGTTAAGAATCTCTGTTTCACTCTTTGAGGTATTGACAAGATCAACCTTCTTGTAAGCATGGGGGCTTGTTTCCATCATCGGTTCACCTCCTTGGGGTGGGGACTTTGTTTTGGTAAAATGGGAATACGGGGTCAAAATTACCTCTTGCTTTTTCTTGTTTTCACTTTGGTGGTATGCTATACTTTTTTAGAAAGGGGGTGTTACCCATGTATGAACTGAATTTCACAAAATCCGACTGTGAAATTATTGAGCTTGCACTGTCTATTTTTCCTGTGTACCAGCAAGAAATCGGTCACATTTCTTCTGCACAGGCACAGCGAAACTCAAGCTTATGTATCTCCGCCGCGAAAAAACTTTTCTACCGACGTACTGATTTCAGCATTAATGAATGGCGTGTCATTACCGCGGGATTGATTTTGATGCAGGAAATTGCCCGCGGCGAAATTTCTGCCGATGCTGAAACCAAGGCAGAAAGCAGTAAGTATTTCATCCCGATAGGGATTTTGCTTTCTAAGCTACCGGAACTTCCGTCGTAGGTCACTTTGGGTCCCTTGCCGGTCCAGTTTTCACAAATAAGTTTTTCCAGCCGTTGGCGTTCGCTCGCCAGCGGCTTTTTGTTTTTTTGCATTTGGTTCACCTCCTGCCGCCATGGCTGCCTTGTTCGTCTCGTTTTTCTGTGTTGCCGCGCGTTGGGATGGATACTCTACTTTAAGTAGAATTTTGGACGAAAAAAATTTGGTCAATGGGAATACCCACAACCGCGCTGATTTTCTTTGCAAGCGCGACAGATGCCGTCTCCGGCGAAAGCTCGATTTTGCGGTAGGTATCACGAGAAACGCCCAATTTCTGCGCCATTTCAATCTGTGTAAATCCGGCATACTGTCGTGCTTGCTTAACCGAAAAGCCCAAATTAACACCTCCAATCGTTTCGGATTACCTTAAGTATACTCTACCGAAAGTAGATTGTCAAGAACTTTTGGTAGATTTTTTTTAGAAAAAATGTTGACATTATCCTACTTTTAGGGTAGTCTCTAAGTAAGGAGTGATTGACAATGAGTATTGCCGATAATATTAAACGCCTTCGCACCGCAGAAAATCTCTCGCAGGCCGAGCTTGGAAAGATTGCTGGCGTCACCGATAAGGCGGTCTCTACTTGGGAGGCCGGATTGAAAACACCTCGGATGGGAGCTATTGAAAAAATGGCTGCACATTTCGGTGTTCCTAAAAGTGCTATTCTTGACGATGCACCTATTTATCCCACCCCCACCATCCCCGCCGGGTTCGAGCCGCTCCCCGAAATGACCACCATCCCACTGGTCGGCTCCATCGCCTGCGGTACGCCCATCACTGCCGAGGAAAACATTGAGGCCCGCATCGGCATCCCTGCCGCCTGGAACGCCGACTTTGCGCTTACCTGCAAAGGGGACAGCATGGCCCCGCGTTACCAAGACGGCGATGTCGTCTGCATCCGCTGTCAGCCCGAAGTTGAAAACGGCCAGATCGCCGCCGTCCGCATAGGGGAGGAGGCCACCCTCAAACGTTTCTACCAGGAGGGGGAGACCGTCACGCTGGTTCCTGTCAACCCGGCCTACACGCCGCTTGTCTACCGCGGCCCCGAACTGTCCGACATCCAAATTGAGGGCCGCGTCGTAGGCTTTTGCCGCGGGGAGTAAAGGAGAACACTATGGAACAACTTTATACGCAGCTGGCCGCCCTTGCCCGCCGCTATGGTGCGCGGCGGTTGGTATTGTTTGGCTCCCGCGCAAGGGGGGATAACCGCCACAACAGCGATATTGACCTTGCCGTTTACGGTATGCCCATGGACAACCAGGCACAGTTCTGGATGGAGTGCGAGGACCTGCCCACGCTGCTGAAATTGGACATTTCTTTTATTCATGATGGTATGAATCCGCTATTTTTGCAAAACATTGAGAAAGACGGTGTTGAACTGATGGACAAATTCCAGGAAAAATACGACCACTTGACGGCAGCAGTTACACGCTTGCGTGAAGCGTTGGACGATTACAAAAAAATGCCGATAGATTCCATCCGCGACGGTACGATTCAGCGCTTTGAATTTTGCACGGAGCTTGCATGGAAAACCATGCGGGAATACCTGCTTGACCAGGGATACAGTGAAATCAACAGCCCTAAATCCGTCATCCGCCAGGCATATGCCTTTGGCATGATTGATGACGAAAAGGCGTGGATTGCCTTGCAAACCGACCGCAACATGACCAGCCATGTTTACGACGAGTCAACCGCCAAGGAAATTTTCGAGCGCATCGAGAACACCTACTTGAAACTGTTCGACGATGTGATTGCCTATATGAAAGAGTAAAACTTACGGTTAATGTCCCACACTTTGCACTAACTGCAAAATCAAAATTTCGGAGGTATCGGCATGAACGGTGAAATCAAAAATGTGGTGCTCTATCTCCGCTATTCCAGCGCCGCCCAGAACGAACAGTCGATTGAGGGACAGCGCCATGTCTGTCAAGAATACTGCCGCCGCGCCGGCTATCAGGTCATGGACGAATACATTGACCGCGCGACTTCTGCATCCCACAACGTAGAAAAGCGGCTCAACTTCCAACGGATGCTGCGCGACGCCGAGCGTGGCCGCTTTGACGCGGTGGTCGTATACAAGCTGGACCGCTTCGCCCGCAACCGTTATGATTCTGTCAACGCCAAGTATCGGCTGAAAAAGGCCGGTGTCGTCCTGCTCTCCGCCACCGAGAATCTGTCGGACAGCCCGGAATCTATCATCCTGGAATCGGTGCTGGAGGGCATGGCAGAGTTTTATTCAGCAGAGCTTTCGCAAAAAATCACCCGCGGTATGAAAGAGACAGCACAAAAGCACCTCTCCACCGGCGGCACGGTTCCGCTTGGCTACCGCATCGAAAACCGCCGCTTGGTCATCGACCCTACAACCGCGCCCATCGTCAAGCAGGCGTTTGAAATGTACGCCGCCGGGCATACCGTCACGGCCATTGCAAAGCAGTTCAACGCCAGCGGCTACCGCACCAGCAAGGGGACTGCGTTCAACCGCAGCAGCTTTAAATCTATGTTCCACAATGAGCGCTACATCGGCATATACAAGTACGGCGCGTACAAGGCCGAAAATGCCGTCCCCGCCATCATCGACAAACAACTTTGGGACGCTGTGCAAAGCCGGCTCTCGCACCCTGCGCCGCCGTCGCAAGGCAAAGCGCAAGTGCCGTTTTTGTTGGCAGGGAAACTGTTCTGCGGCCACTGCGGCGCAAAGATGAACGGTGACAGCGGCAAGGGCCGCAGCGGTGAGCCGTACTATTATTACACCTGCTATAATCGCAAGAGGGAACACACCTGCCACAAGAAATCCGTCCGCAAAGAGTGGATAGAAAAAGTTGTCGTGCAGGATGCAATGCACCTGCTGACCGACGACTATATAGAGGAACTGGCCGACATTGCCGTGCAGGAGAATCAGCGCCAGATTGCGGCCACTACCAAAATCCCCCTGCTGAAAGAAAAAATAGCGGAGACGGAGAAGTCGATAAACAACATCGTCACCGCTATTGAAAAGGGCGTCGCGTCCGACGCGCTCATGCACCGGATCACCGGCTTGGAGCGGCAGAAAAAAGACTACGAGAATCAGCTTGCCGCAGAGGAAACCAGCGCCATCCAGCTTGACAAGTATATGGTCATCTACTGGCTGGACCAGTTCAAGCACGGCGACGTGGACGACGAGCGCTTCCGCCGCAACCTCATCAACCTGCTTATAAATTCCGTCACCATCTGGGACGACCCAGACGGCGGCTTCCGCATCACAACCGCCTATAACCTTACCGACGCACCGACAAAAACTTTCCGCGTCGATTCATCCCCCGGTTCGGATATGGGGAGTTGTAGTCCACCACAAAGACCTGACAGAGTTTTCTGCCAGGTCTTTTTTGTTGCACATAACAGCTTGCATAGGCAAAAAACGTGCCTGCAACGAGAAATTTTCAAAAAACACTTGCAATTTGCGCCGGGGTGTGGTACTATACTAAGGCAATACACACGCATTGCGCTGTTTTTTTGTGCCTTTTTT